>OBWW01000031.1_pt1 | contig 168043 bp, 147 predicted proteins | sample 1538091 | NCBI WGS metagenome assembly OBWW01 (sample SAMEA2580125, study PRJEB22360) | human gut metagenome | biome: human gut; feature: human-associated habitat; material: faeces | place: Denmark | collected 2008/2010 | reverse complement strand
AATAGAAATCTGAAAAGGAAAAAGTCATAGTGTCCTTGACAAAGGGTACACTTTATAAAACAGGTGAAATCTCAATCGGAATTTATCAGAAAATGAGGAATAGTTGAAATGGAGGCGCTATAATAACATGAAGATTGAAGGGAACCAGAAAGAACTGGATGCAATGGTAGAATTTCATAAGGGAAACCGTGTCGAGGGGCTGAGACTGCAAGAAGAATTTGCAGCGGAATTTCGTAAGGAGTATAAAGACAAAGATCACTGTCCTTGCCTGAAAGCCTGTCGTTATCACGGAAACTGTAAGGAATGTGTAGCAATCCACAGAGCGCATCAGGAACATGTTCCTAATTGTATGCGACCATTGATTAATAAAAAATTGAAATTGATATCAGAATTAACAGAGCATACCTTGGCAAATGAAATAGAAGCTCCACATGAGATTTTAAGAAAATAGGCAAGTCAAATTTCAGTTTGTATAATTGAAAAATTAAAAACGCGTAGACAACTGTGTCTATTAGTGAAAATACGATATTTCTCGCTTTGTGTCGTGTTATTTGCAGATAACAGATTCTATATTTGATGATGAAAGGGGGAGTTGAGGTGGACCAAGTAAAAATCGGGAATTTTTTAAAAAAACTTCGCAAAGAAAAAGGCATTACACAGGAGCAGTTGGCAGAAATATTAAATGTCTCTGGAAGGACCGTATCCAGATGGGAAACCGGAAACAATATGCCGGATATCAGTATTCTTGTGGATATTGCAGATTATTATGATATCAGCATTCCTGAGATTATCAGTGGAGAAAGGAAAAGCGAGATGATGAACGAAGAAGAAAGAAAAATTGCTAAAACAATGTCAGATTATGCAACTACAGAGAAAGAGAAGATTTTTAAGGAAATGAAGCTCCAAAGTGTCATGGGAGTTTGTGCATTGGTTCTATACTGGATTCTGCATGAAACAGGTGCATATATGTATAATGATGTGTTGGGAAAGCTTGCCGGCTATTGTGAGACCTTGGTATCTGTGTCAGTCATAATGATGGCAGCATTTACGACAGGATCTTTAAGCAAGGTGCGGAGCAAGAGTAGGAAAGTTTTTGTGTTCGAAAATTTCTCAAAACCTATGCAATTAGTTGTAACTGCAGTTGTTGCTTTTGGTGGAGCTGCTGTGATCAAGCTGGTACTGGTGTATTTTTTCGGCTTATAAGTATTTTCAAATTCGTATTACATACTATGGAAAAAGAACTTTTTGACATTTTCACAGATGCGTGATAATATGATTATAGAAAAAGAGTGCTACCGATAGACGGTTAGTCCGTTTTACTATTTAGAATATCATCAAAGATAACCGCTTAGTTTACCAGACCAGGGCGGTTATTTTTTGTGGTTTATGATTATCTTTGCCTAATGTATATCCGATACTAAAGCAGGTTAAGCCGAAGCTCACTACTGCTATGAAGTCAATAATACTCATTGGCTTAGCCCTCCTTTCCAGTGGATTCCCTTTCGGGTTTCTATGTAATCAGAGGGGTGCTGAGTGCCGGTGGCACTCGTTTAGCACCGACCGTAACGGAGTGTAGACCACAGTCCCTCTGTTGAAGGACTAACCGCCTACCGTTATGATAGCATCTATGTTTCGATTATAACAGACAGGGTGGGAATTTGGCAGAGAGAAAAAGAGCCGGGATCTCTGTTTTGGCACGCAGTGTACGGAACAGGGAAAGCCTACTGCTGTCTGGGATTGACAGAATCAGAGAAATAACCTATTATAATTACAGAGATAAAGATTTTTACATGGGAAGCTTAGCCTTCCCATATTTTACTTTATAGGAAATGTTCAATAACAGAAAGTTACTCTGCAATATTTTATTATATTATGAAAAGGATGAGGTTTGTATAATGAAAAAAGAAAAAGGAAATGTCATCGCTCTTCTGCCAATTGGTGTATTTCTCATACTGTACCTTGGTCTGGGAATTTTATTTGAATATATAATGAAGATTCCGATGGGATTTTATAATGTACCGATCGTGGTTGCATTTCTTACTGCGATTCTGGTTGCCTGTTTGCAGAACAGAGCAGTAAATTTTGACAGGAAACTGGAAATCATGGCACATGGTGTTGGGGACAAAAACATCATCACAATGCTTTTAATCTTCCTGGCAGCAGGATCCTTTGTTGGTGTGGTTGGAAGAAATAGTGCAGAAAGTGTAGCATATTTTATGCTGACACTGATACCGGCAAGATTTTCTGTAGCAGTTTTATTTGTGGTTGCCTGTTTTGTCTCTGTAGCGATGGGGACTTCTGTTGGAACGATAACACTTCTGGTACCTATCGCGGCAGCTGTTTCCAGTGCATCAGGTTTTGATCTTGCATTTTGTGTTGCATCGGTTATGGGTGGAGCAATGTTTGGAGATAATCTTTCTTTCATTTCGGATACGACGATTGCGGCATGCAATGGACAGGGCTGTGAGATGAAAGATAAGTTCAGAGAAAACTTCTGGATTGCATTTCCGGCGGCTGTTGCAACTCTGGTCATAATCCTGGTTCTGTCGTTTCAGACGGAGATTCAGGGACATATCAGTCAGGATTATCATTTACTTCAGGTGTTACCGTATGTATTGGTGCTGATTGGCGGCATTATCGGAATCAATGTTTTTGTAGTGCTTCTTACTGGAATTGTTTCCGGAGCAATCATCATGTTTGCAGGAGGGCATATCACTCCGATGGAACTTCTGACCAATATGGGGGCAGGTGTATCAGGAATGTTTGAAACCTGTATGGTTGCGATTCTGGTGGCAGCGATGTGTGCCCTGATTCGTGAATACGGTGGTTTTGATGCACTTCTTAACTGGATTCATAAAATTTTCCGCGGAAAGAAGGGTGGCCAGCTTGGCATGGGACTCCTTGTCGGTACCATGGATATTGCGACTGCAAATAATACGGTAGCTATCGTCATGGCAAATCCGATCGCCAAAGAGATGGCACAGGAGTATGGAATCACACCCCAAAAGACAGCCTCCTTACTGGATACTTTTTCCTGTATCTTTCAGGGAATCATTCCATATGGTGCACAGATGCTTGTGGCAATTTCTGCAGTCAATGAGTTGGGGGGAGAACTTTCTGCTTTTCAGATCATACCGAAGCTTTTTTATCCAATGTTTCTTCTGCTTGCATCCATTATTACTATAATAAGAAGTGATTTATGATGTACAGCAGGTGACAGAATACGTGAATGAACTAAAAAACAGAAATTTTCAAAAAACACTTGACCTTCCACCTTATGGAAGCTGTATAAAACAGATACAGACAGGGAGTTGAACGATTTCCGGAACTGTCGGGAAAGTAAGAGGTAGCACGATGAAAATCAAACAGGTGGAAGAACTTGTGGGAATCACAAGAAAGAATATTCGGTTTTATGAAGATCAGGGACTCCTGAATGTGGAGCGTGCAGAAAACGGATACAGGGAATATCATCAGGCGGATGTTATCCGGCTTCAGGAGATTAAATTATTCCGCAAGATGGACATTTCCATAGAAGAAATGAAACTTCTCTTCGAAAAAAAGAAAAGCCTGCAAATCTGTTTGGAACAACATCTGAAAGAATTGGATCATCGTAAAGAAGGTCTTTCGAAGATGCAGGATATGTGCGAGCGACTGATCCTGGAACACCGGTCACTGGAATCTCTGAATGCAGAGGACTGTCTGGAAGAAATCGAGCAGATGGAGAAAGAAGGTGCAAAGTTTATGAACGTAAACAAAACGGATGTCCACAATAAGAAAAGAAAAGGAGCAATCATAGGTGCAGCAGTTATGACACTGCTTATGCTTCTTACGATTATAATTATATTCTGGGCAAACATACAGGATCCAATTCCGACAGGATTGTTTTTGCTGTTGGAGGGAATTCCGATAGTGATCATTGTGGGAACGCTCATAGCACTTGCAGGAAGAATGAAAGAAATCGAAGGAGGAGAAGAAGATGAAGCTTCTAAGTATTGAATATATTCCAGGTGTGGATTTTGAGCCACTGGGAATCGTAAAAGGAACTGTTGTACAGACAAAAAATGTTGGCAGAGATTTTATGGCAGGTATGAAAACACTGGTTGGCGGTGAAATCGTAGGCTATACAGAAATGCTGAATGAGGCGAGACAGATTGCCACGAAGCGTATGGTAGATGAAGCCAAAGAAATGGATGCGGATGCGGTGATTGGTGTAAAGTATGGATCTTCACAGGTTATGTCAGGAGCAGCAGAAGTGATTGCTTATGGAACAGCAGTGAAATATAAATAAAAAGAGCGTTAGACAGATATAAAAAAGAATACAGAACAGATCAGAGATCTCACATCACAGTCAAAGGTGGTGTGAGATTTTTTACCTATAGAAAAATAATGCATATAATGTTTCATAAGATATGGGTGATATCTTAGAAATAGGATGAAAACATATGACAAACCATGTATAATAGAAATACTGGATGGATCAAATAAAAATGGATGGGGAATATAAATGGAAGGAAATTTAACAAAAGGTCCTATTTTGAAGACACTGACGAAGCTTGCGATTCCAATCATGGCATCGTCATTTCTTGGGACTTTGTATAACATTACAGATATGGCATGGATTGGGCTGTTGGGCTCGAAAGCCGTTGCCGGAGTTGGTGTAGGAGGCATGTTTACCTGGTTTTCACAGGGACTGGCTGCCATGGCTCGAATGGGAGGACAGGTACAGGTTGCACAATGTATCGGTCGTGGTGAAAAAGAAAAAGCACATGGTTTTGCACAGGCGGCGGTGCAGTTGGCTGCTTTTATGGGGATGGCATATGCGCTTCTGTCGTTGGTGTTTACGAAACAGATGGTAGGATTTTTCCAGCTCGCAGATGTGGAGGCACATGCAGCGGCCATATCCTATACCAAAATTGCATGTGGATTGATTGTGTTTTCCTTTATGACGCTGACACTGACAGGACTTTATACGGCGCAGGGAGATTCGAAAACACCGTTTTTGGCGAATCTGATCGGACTTGTGACCAATATGATCCTGGATCCTGTATTGATTCTCGGACCGGGACCGTTTCCGAAGCTTGGGGTGACAGGTGCAGCGATTGCAACGGTGACAGCGCAGGCAATTGTTATGAGTATTATGGCCCTTGCAGTTATCATACGGAAAAAAGAAAATGTACTGAAAGGGATTCATCTTTTGGCTAAAATCCCACGCGAATATCTGGGAGGAATCTGCAGAATCGGAATTCCAACAGCTGTTCAGGGAATGGCGTACTGTGCGATTTCCATGGTTCTGACACGAATGGTATCGGGATATGGCGCAGAAGCAGTTGCAACACAGAGAGTCGGCGGTCAGATTGAGTCAATTTCCTGGAATACCGCGGATGGTTTTGCTGCAGCTTTGAATGCGTTTATCGCACAGAATTATGGAGCAGGGAAAATGGACCGTGTAAAAAAAGGTTACAGAGCCTCTTTATGGACAGTCGGTATCTGGGGAATATTGATCACGCTCGCATTTGTCTGTTTCCCGAGACCAATCGCAGAGATCTTTTTCCATGAACCGAAAGCAATTACAACAGCAGTCGGTTACCTGATCATCATTGGCTTCAGTGAAGCATTCATGTGTGTGGAACTCACAACGGTCGGAGCATTGTCCGGACTTGGAAGAACAAAACTTTGCAGTATTATCAGTATTACATTCACCAGTGCGAGAATCCCGCTTGCAATCATTCTTGGAGGTCTTATGGGACTCAGTGGAATCTGGTGGGCTCTCTCTGCAACATCGATTGTCAAAGGAATCATATTCACCTGTACATTTTTCTGGATCACCAGGAAGAGAGGACAAAGCATATGAAAACAGCAAAAAAAATTTTTAAAATTGTTGGAATCATTCTTGGAATTATCATACTCGCACTGATCGGATATATCATTTATTTATTTGCAAGTTATCATCGGCTTGAGGATAATCTGCCACTTGAGGTGGAATCCCATGCGGCAGACGCGGAACTTACAACAGAAAAAGAATATTCCGCGCTTACATATAATATCGGATTTGGTGCATATACACCGGATTTCAGCTTCTTTATGGACGGTGGCAAGTTTTCCTGGGCGAAGAGCAAAGACAGTGTGCTAAAAACGGTTCAGGGGGCAGGAGAGCTCGTTGCTTCTTATGATCCGGACTTTGCGCTTATTGAGGAAGTGGACTTGAATTCCACGAGAAGCTATCATGTAAACGAATACACAATCTTGAAAGAATGTCTGGCAGATTATGACACGGTATTTGCACAGAACTATGATTCGGCATTTTTGTTCTATCCATTTACCCAGCCACATGGTAAGAGCAGATCAGGTCTGGCCCTGTTTTCCAGATATCCGGTGACGGATTCTTTGAGAAGAAGTTTTCCGGTATCTACCTCATTCAGTAAATTCTTTGATCTGGACCGCTGCTACAGTATTTCCAGAGTTCCGGTCGATAACGGCAAAGAACTTGTGATCTTTGAGCTACATATGTCTGCATATGGAAACAGCGATGCGATTCGTGAAGGACAGATACGTATGCTGTCTGAGGATATGCAGAAAGAATATGAAGCAGGAAATTATGTGCTTTGTGGTGGTGATTTCAACCATGATCTGAAAGCAGCAGAGGATGACTCTACAGATAAAGAGTCCTGGGCATACCCTTTCCCGAGAGAAGAACTTCCGGAACATTTTGCGTTCTGCATAGATCAACTGACCGCGCAGGAAAAAAATGACCTTTGGGACAGTGCTCGTAATGCAGATATGGAATACGTGCCGGGAGTGACTTACACCGTTACATTGGATGGATTTATTATATCTGATAATATAGAATGCGTTTCTTATGAGGACATCAATACAGGATATTCTTACTCCGACCACGATCCGGTATACTTGAAATTCAGACTGAAATAAAATAGCATTCTTATAAAAGTAAGAAGGAGAGACATCAGATGAAATTTTTGTTTGCTTCTGATTCATTTAAGGGAACTTTGTCTTCTCCCAAAACAGCAGAATTACTTACACAGGCAGCCCGGGAGATATTCCCGGACTGTGTCTGCGACAGCATAGAAGTAGCAGATGGCGGAGAAGGAACAACAGAAGCAGTACTTTCAGCAGTCAAAGGAACAACAATTCCCTTGAAAGTGCACGGACCTTTATGGGAAGAATTGACATGCAGCTATGGTATGCTGGATGAAAAACGGGCAGTTATGGAAATGGCTGCGGCATCTGGCCTTCCGCTGGTTCCGGATGAGAAACGGGATCCGAGATATACAACTTCTTATGGAACGGGTGAGATGATACGGGATGCTCTGGAGAGAGGATTTCGTGATATTTCCATAGCGATTGGAGGTTCTGCTACCAATGATGGTGGAATTGGATGCATCCGTGCTCTGGGAGGTCGTTTTCTGGATGAAAATGGCGAAGAACTGAAAGGCTGTGGAGGAGATCTCATTAAAATAAAAAAGATTGATATATCCGGACTGAATCCGCTGATCAAAGAATGCAGATTTACAGTTATGTGTGATGTGACCAATCCACTTTGTGGTAAAGACGGTGCAACTTATACATTTGGCCGGCAAAAGGGCGCAACACCTGAGATTCAGGATGAACTGGAAAAAGGTATGTGTAACTATCGTGATATCATCCAAAAGCAATTTGGCATGGATATGGATAACGTAAAAGGTGCCGGAGCTGCCGGTGGACTTGGAACAGCTTTGATGGTATTTTTGAATGGCACATTGAAATCAGGAATTGAAACAGTCCTTGATCTGCTTGACTTTGACAGACGCCTGGAAGGGGTAGATGTAGTAGTTACCGGAGAGGGAGCTACAGACTGGCAGTCCGTATTTGGAAAAGTCATGCAGGGCATCGGTATACACTGCAAGGCACATGGTATACCGGCGGTGGCAATTGTCGGAAGTATGGGCAAGGGGGCAGAAGATATTTTTGAATATGGAATAGAGTCGATGATTACGACTATTAATGGTGTTATGACACTTCCGGAAGCATTGGATCATGCGGAAGAATTGTATCTTGGAGCGGCCAGACGGCTGTTTCGTATGCTGCGTGCAGGAAGCAGACTTTTATAAGAGCGCAGAGTAATTAATATAGGTTTCCTTGAGGTTGTCAGGCGGTTATGGTATACTGAGTCTAGCAAAATTTTAATGGGGTTTTTATCAAAAAGAGGAGGTTTTTTCAAATGAGAGAAGTAAAAGCAGTTAAGATCAATGCAGCAGATTTTGCTCCATATGGAACATTCTGCAATATGACAGAGCCGGAAGGCTATCCATTACAGGGAGAAATCCATAAGTTCTATCCAGATCGTATTTCCGGAACTAGTATGGGAAGTATTGCATTTTCTCCAATTGCAGTTCGCAAAGATGAGAGGATTATCAAAGCAGCGGAATATCATACAACGACATGGGAAGGAATTGTAGCACTGGATGATGATATGATCATTCATGTAGCACCAGCATCCGGCGGTGTACCGGTTCCGGAACTTGCCAAAGCATTTATCGTACCGAAGGGATGCATGGTCAAGATTAATGCAGCAATCTGGCATCTCTGTCCACTTCCGCTGAATAATGAGGAGCTTCATGCAATGATTATTCTTCCGGAATGCACCTATGCGAATGACTGTACCGTCGTTGATTTCGAAGAAAAAGACTGGTTCAAGATTACCGTATAAGTATAAAAATATATACTAAAAACTCCTCCAGACGAGCTGTTTCCCTAAAGAAAGCAACCGGTATGGAGGAGTTTTATTTAGTGTCAGAGCATTTTGGGGACATTCAATATTAGAAGACCAGATCTGCAAATCCGGTAGATACCAGGAACAGGATCAGCATAACGATCGGTACCACATATCGAATCATAAAGCGATAAAGACCGGCACGTTTGAAGTGTTCGCCATTACGTTCTACTTCGTCTATGATCCAGTCCGGACCAATTACCCATCCGATCAGAATACTGGTCAGAAGAGAGATAAACGGCATCAGGAAACTGTTACTGATATAGTCCATGACATCCAGAAGCTGCCCGACAGACCCATTTGGAAGTTTCAGTTCAAAGTACAGCTTGTTATATCCAAGGCAGATTACTACAGCTGTGATCAGAGAATAGATACCGACAGCCCCACACATTTTTTTACGTGGTTTGTGATAAAGTTCCATGCAGTTGGCAACCAGAGTTTCCATAACGGAGACGCAGGAGGTAAGTGCAGCAAATCCCATCATCAGAAAGAAAGCAATTGCTACAGGTTGTCCCAGAACACCCATTGCATCAAATACTTTGGGTAATGAAATAAAGATAAGGCTTGGGCCGGAAGCCATGCCATCTGTGCCAAGAAATACAAATACAGCCGGGATGATCATCATTCCTGCAAGGAAAGCAACGCCGGTATCAAAAATTTCAATCTGGTTTGTTGATTTGTTCAGATTGACTTCATTTTTTACATAAGAACCGTAGGTGATCATGATTCCCATGGAAACGCTTAAGGAGAAAAAAAGCTGGCTCATTGCATCCAGAAGAATTTCCAGGAAACGCTTCACAGTGAGCCCACTGAAATCTGGCTTTACATAAAAAGCAAGTCCCTCCATACCGGTACGGACAGTTCCGTCTGCATCGGTATGTGTCAGTGTCAGTGAGAAAATCGCGATGACCAGGATCAGAAGAATCAGTCCTGGCATGATGATCTTGGAAAATTTTTCGATTCCTTTTTCAACACCGCGATATACGATCCATGCGGTCAGTGCAAGAAAGACCAGCATAAATATGATCGGTGCAATATCTGATGTGATGAAAGCTGTAAAATATCCATCAGTCGCAGCATCTTTTCCATCAGATATAATATAGGTAACAAAGTATTTCGTGATCCAGCCACCAATGACAGAGTAATAGGTCATGATCAGTGTTGGAACTAGAAATGTCAGTTTACCAAGAAATTTCCATTTCGGATTGAGTGCTTCAAAAGCCCTGAGCGCATTTTTCTTGGTTTTTCGACCGATTGCAACATCTGTTGTCAGTAATACAAATCCGAAGGTCAGTACCAGTACCAGATAGACCAGCAGGAATAATCCACCGCCGTCTTTGGCACAGAGATATGGGAACCTCCAGATATTTCCAACACCTACGGCACTTCCGGCAGCAGCCAGAACGAAGCCGATCGATCCGGAAAAACTACTTCCTTTTTCCTTCATTTTCAATTTCCCCTCTACATAAAGTTTAATTAAGGGCCAGAAAATACCTGACCCAATGTCTTTATTTTAACGCAAATAAGTATGTGTGTAAATGGTAGAAGTAGAGAGTTTTTTATATCAAAAATATGGAAAGAGATTCTCCGGTACATTCAGTGGAATCGTAAACAATAATTGTGAATACAGACAATATATGGCATAATAAATATAATGTTAATTGTAGATCTTTGGAAGAAAAGCAGGTGATCAAGTGGTTAACAAAGAGTTTTTGGTGAAGCAAGAATGTAGAATTCAAAAGGGAGATTCCGACTAAACGTGAAAAGTTTTTGAAAGATATCATAAAAAAGTTAAAGGATACCACAATATGAATGACAAGATAAAAGTCCTTTTTCTGGACATTGACAATACGCTTCTGGACTTTGATGCGGCCGCAGCCTGGGCAATGGAGCAGTGCTTTCAGAAAGCGGGACTGGAATATAAATCAGAAATGTTTGCTGCTTTTACAGAGGAAAATAATAAGATCTGGCAGCGTATCGAACGCAAAGAACTGACGATGGACGACCTGTTTTATGTGCGCTGGCAGGCAATTCTTGGGCATCTTGGACTGGAGGCAGACGGTGTTGAAATGGAAAAAGAATTCCGCGTACTTCTTAACTTAAGTGCTGTACCAGTTGAGGGGGCAGAAGAAATTCTTACATATTTGAAACAGCAAAAGTACTGTCTGTGTGCGGCAAGCAATGGGCCATATGATCAACAGATTAATCGCCTCAAAAAGGCAGATATGTTGAAATATTTTGCACATTGCTTTGTATCTGAGAAAGTCGGAGCAGATAAACCAAGTCAACGCTTCTTTGATGGTTGTTTGAAAGAACTTCCGGGAGTACGACCGGAGGAATGTATGATGATCGGAGATTCCCTGACCGCAGATATTACCGGTGGCAGGGCGTATGGAATGTCCACCTGCTGGTATGTGCCTTCTGTGGAAAAATACAGAGAAGAAAAAGAAAAAAGTGGAAAACCAGCGGACTACATCATTCATGATTTACTGGAATTAAAGAAGATTCTGTAGTAGTTCAAATTGACATGAGAGCACTGGGAGACTTATAATTTATCAGTCAGAAAAGTTATCTGAGAATGAAAGAATTACATATAGAAGGTGAAAAATGTCAACATCTATGACAAAGGGCAGCCCGCTGAAACTAATGCTTCAGTTTGCACTGCCGCTGTTGATGGGGAATCTCCTTCAGCAGACTTATAATATTATTGACGCGGCAATCGTAGGTCAGATTCTTGGCGCTGATGCGCTTGCAAGTGTTGGATCGAGCAGTAGTGTACAGTTTCTGGTTTTAGGCTTCTGTATTGGATGCTGTGCCGGTTTTGGCGTTCCTGTTGCCAGATATTTTGGCGCTGGGGATCATCGTACTATGCGAAATTACATATTTAATGGCGCGGTACTTACAGCAATTATTGCGGCAATCCTTATGATTGCCTGTTCGTTATCCTGTGGACAGATCCTGCATCTGCTTTCTGTTCCGGATGATATTTTTGGAAATGCGTATGTATATCTGATCGTCATTTTTATCGGAATACCATTTACACTGCTGTACAATTATCTGTCCAGCATTCTGCGTTCTGTAGGCGATAGCCGGACACCTTTCCTGTTCCTGGGGTTTTCAGCAGTCCTGAATATTTTCCTGGATCTGTTCTGTATTATTGTTTTGAAATGGGGCTGTATGGGAGCTGCGATCGCAACGATCACAGCACAGGCGATCAGTGGAATTCTCTGTTTCTTTTATATAAGAGGGAAGATGCAGCTTCTTCGCCTGGAGAAAGAAAACATGATCGTGCAAAAGGATGCGGTAAAGGAACTTCTGGGCATGGGACTTCCGATGGGATTTCAGTTCTCGATCACAGCAATCGGGAGTATGGTCATGCAGGCGGCGAACAATGGACTTGGAAGTATTTATGTTTCTGCTTTTACAGCGGCTATGCGTATTAAGCAGTTCCTTCTGTGTCCATTTGATGCGATTGGAACAGCAGCATCTGTATTCTGCAGTCAGAACCTTGGCGCGCGTCAGGCAGACAGGATTAAAAAGGGTGCACTTGAGGCAACGATCGCAGGATGCATTTATGGTTTTAGTGCCGGTCTGATACTGATTTTTTTCGGAAGACCACTTTCAATGATTTTCCTGAGTAAAAATGCGACTGCAGTTCTGGATGCATCTGCAAAATATCTGCGCTGTCTGGGATTCTTCTTCGGAATTCTTGGAATCCTCAATGTGTGCAGAATGGTGACGCAGGGGCTGGGATATTCCGGAAGAGCTATTTTCTCAGGTGTTATGGAAATGATCGGACGAGTAATTGTAAGTGTTGGATTTGTAGGAACTATGGGTTATACAGCAATCTGTTTTGCAGATCAGGCTGCATGGATAGCGGCCAGTTGTTATATTGGACCGACCTGCATCTGGTGTATCCGCCGTTCCATTAAATTACTGGAAGGAAAACAGGCATAAAATCCTGAAAAATAAATGAGGAGTAGATATGATCATGAAAGATTACAAAGCAGATGAGGGACTTCAGGGCAATGATAAAATAGAAAAAGCAATTGCCGGGCTTCAAAAAGAAACTACACAGGAGATGCTGGCGCATACACTTACCGTTATCCGCAGACGCATGAAAGATGCTGGTCAGCTTATCATTGCTGTAGAACCGCCCAGTGGTGACGGTCAGCTTCGTCTGGAAGCAGTCAGAACAGAAGATGGTAAGAACTGGTGGGTTGCATTTACCAGTTTTGAAGAGGAACTGAAAGGCGGCGGAAGCGTCAAATCAACGTTTTTGACGGATATCGACAAATTATTTGAACTGACTCTTCAGACAGATGAGATTGAAGGTGTGATTCTCAATCCATGGAACCGTACCATTATGTTGGACAAATATCTGATTGAGATTATTTTGGGAAAAACTGCATAAATTTTTCTATATGACAGATAATATCATCGTATTGCAAAATGAAAGAGAGGAAGCAGGTACGATGATATTAAAAGAAAAAGAACGCACAACGATTGAAGACTTACAGACACAGGAAAAAAGCTGCATTGAGAAATATGGCAGATATGCACAGCAGGCAAAAGATCCTGAGCTGAAAAATCTTTTTCAGACTTTACAGCAAAAAGAACGTGAACATTATGATTCTCTTGACCGTGTGTTGAGAGGAGAAGTTCCGCAGTGCAACTGTAATGACAGTGATGGACGAGATTATCAGCCAAAGGCAACTTACACAGCAATGAGTTCACCGGAGGATAAACAGCAGGATTCATTTCTTGCAACAGATTGTATTGCGACAGAAAAGCTGGTGTCAGGAGAATATAACTCAGAAGTATTTGCTTTTGGCGACAGCGGTGTGCGCAAGCTGCTTGCAGATATTCAGGTAGAAGAGCAGAATCACGCAGAAATGTTATATAAATACAAAATGGCCAATAATATGGCATAAAAAAGAGAGACTATGGCTCAAAACAATGAGTCACAGTCTCTTTTTGTGTATGGATATTAAAAAGATCAGCCCTCTGGATAATATTCTTTAAGGAATGGAATAGAAAAAGTTCCCATTGCATCTTTGAGATCTTCGATATTTCTTGGACCATAAAGTGGAAGGCAGGTGAAATCACGACAGGTCAGATAACCAAGGACTGCCTGTGTAAGTGAAATCTGATATTCTTCCATCAGTCCGTGAAGTTCTTCGGCAATCTTGAGATTTTCTGGTGTGTAGTATTCGGAATTTCTTACAGCATCAGCTCCGCCAGCATATAATTTATGGAAAAATCCACTGGCAACAGACATATAAGGCATAGCCAGATTCTGAGGATTTTCGATGTGATATTGTTGCATTTCCGAGTCCATGATCTTCAGGGTATCATCGTTAAGAGATTTCATGGAAGCAGAAGCGATATTAAACAGCGCCTCATTTGCTACAAAACCGCGGTAACCTTTGGATGCTGCGTAAGCATCAGCCTCTCTCATGCGTGCAGTACTCCAGTTGGAGCAGGCATAGTAGCGGATCTTGCCTTCTTTTCGGAATTCTTCCATGATTTCAATCAGTTCCCCGGCAGGAATTGTTTCATTATCTCTGTGATAAAAATAAATATCAATATAATCAGTGCCAAGGGTACGAAGAGAAAGCTCCAGATCATGACGCATATTTTCTGCTGAAATTCGAGATGCATGCATGTCCGGAACGGCAGGAGTCATATCCGGGTGCCCGCCCTTAGAGACAAGGATGATATCATGACGTTTGCCACTTTTATGGAGCCACTGTCCAAGGACACGTTCGCTTCGACCAATTTCCGGAGGAATCCAGTCAGCATACACGCGGGCAGTGTCATAAACGGTTCCTCCCATATCCAGAAAAGCATCAAAAATTCTAAAAGCATCCTCTCCATCCCATTTGATACCGGCATTTACGCAGCCCATTCCCATTGGAGAAAGCTCAAGGTCTGTGTTTTTAATCGTTATTTTCTTCATACTATATCCCTTTCCTGTTATGTGATACGAAAAAGAATCTGTTACGGTGCACATAGCAATCTTAATATAAGTTTATTATAACTATCTTTGTAATGCAGGTCAAAGGGTTTTAGCAGAACCTTTTTACAAAGATTTTACACGCATGTGATTATGCATTTTACTTTTCTCCCATATAATTGCAATTGTCAATGAGAAATACAAAAATTAAATAAAGCAAAATAAAGAGGAGATTTATCATTATGAAGAAAAAAGTTTTAGCAATCGTTACAGCAGCACTTATTGGAACAACCGCATTCGCAGCAACTGCAAGCGCAGCAAGCGGAACCATTGATGTTATATCCCGTGAAGACGGATCAGGAACAAGAGGAGCATTCATTGAACTGTTTGGAATCGAAGAGAAACAGGGAGATGAAAAAGTAGATATGACAACAGAAGATGCAAGTATCACAAACAGCACATCTGTTATGATGACAACAGTAGCTGGTGATGAGAATGCAATCGGATACATCTCACTTGGTTCTCTGAATGATACAGTAAAAGCAGTTAAGATCGATGGTGCTGAGGCATCAGCAGAAAATGTAGCAAACGATACATACAAAGTATCCCGTCCATTCAACATCATTACAACTGACAAACTCAGCGATGCAGCACAGGATTTTGAAAACTACATCATGAGTGCAGATGGACAGCAGATCGTTGAAGACAATGGATACATTAAAGTAGCAGATGATGCAAAAGCTTACGAGCAGAGCGATGCAGAAGGTAAAGTTGTAGTAGCTGGTTCTTCTTCTGTAACACCGGTTATGGAAAAACTGAAAGAAGCATATGAGAAAGCAAATGGCGGTAAGATCACTGTAGAAGTACAGCAGAGCGATTCCACAACAGGTATCACATCCGCAGCAGAAGGTATCTGTGATATTGGTATGGCATCCCGTGAATTGAAAGACGAAGAAACAAAAGAAAATCTTACAGCTACTGAGATTGCAAGAGATGGTATTGCAGTAGTAGTAAACAATGACAATGATATTGATGAACTGACAAGTGACCAGGTAAAAGCAATCTTCACAGGTGAAACAACAGATTGGGAAGACCTTGCGAAATAAGTAAGACCGATAGATATAGACTTAAGCAGGAAGCCCGGATTTCCGGGCTTCGTGTATGTCTGGTATTGTATATCAAAAGAAACACCAGTGGTGTTATCTGATGATGAGTATAAGAGAGGAAGAGTCCTGTATGAATAGATTTAAAGAACAGGCCATGAAAATTGTTTTTATGGTGGCTGCCTGTGCTTCAGTCTTGGCAGTATTTCTGATATGTTTGTTCCTTTTTGCCAATGGAATCCCGGCAATTGCCAAAATTGGACCGCTGAAATTTCTTCTTGGAACGGTATGGAAACCGTCCAATGACAAATTTGGAATTTTTCCAATGATCATTGCCAGTATTTATGTAACAGGTGGAGCGATTCTGGTTGGAGTTCCGATCGCCTTATTTACTTCAGTATTTATGGCTCGCTATTGTCCGAAAAAAATCTATCGTCCACTGAAATCCGGAATTGAGCTGATGGCAGGTGTTCCTTCTATCGTATATGGATTTTTCGGACTGGTACTTATGGTTCCACTGATCAGAAACACATTTGGCGGAACCGGAACCAGCTGGCTGGCGGCATCCCTCCTTCTGGGAATCATGATCCTGCCGACGATCATCGGACCTACAGAATCTGCACTTCGCAGTGTATCGGAAAGTTATTATGAAGGTTCGCTTGCACTGGGAGCAACAAAAGAAAGAAGTATTTTTGTGGTTATGCTTCCGGCAGCAAAATCCGGAATTCTGGCAGCAGTCGTTCTTGGTATTGGACGTGCGATCGGTGAAACCATGGCGGTGATCATGGTAGCCGGGAACCAGGCAAGAATGCCAGCCGGACTGCTCAAAGGTCTTCGTACCATGACTGCGAATATCGTAACTGAGATGGGATATGCAACAGGTCTTCACAGAGAAGCACTGATTGCAACAGGAGTTGTACTTTTCGTATTCATCCTGATCATCAACCTGAGTCTTTCTTTACTGAACAGGAGGTCAGAGAATGCAAACTAACGCAGCAGTAGCAGAACCGATGGTGGAAAAAATGAAAAAAAGAAATGAAACATCAGCAGCAGATCGAATTCGGTCTTATCTGCGTCATCCAGGATCAGGTGTACTTGCACTTCTTACGATTGGTGCAGCAGTTGTTACGTTTGCAGTCCTGATTTTCCTGGTGGCTTATATTCTGGTGAAAGGTATTCCATATCTGACACCAAGTTTATTCAGCCTGGAATATACATCAGAGAATGTTTCTCTGATGCCATCACTGATCAACACTTTTATTATGACAGCTTTGTCGCTGGTAATTGCAGCACCACTTGGGATCTTTGCTGCAATCTACCTTGTAGAATATGCAAAAAAAGGAAATAAACTGGTACAGGTGATTCGTATTACAGCAGAAACACTTTCCGGTATTCCTTCAATCGTATATGGCCTGTTTGGTATGCTGTTCTTTGTAACAGCACTTCATTGGGGAATGTCTCTTCTGGCAGGTGCATGTACACTTGTTATCATGGTTCTTCCTTTGATCATGAGAACCGCTGAAGAAGCATTAAAGGCAGTTCCGGATTCTTACAGAGAAGCAAGTTTCGGACTTGGGGCCGGTAAGCTGCGTACAATCTTTACTATTGTACTTCCATCAGCAGTTCCTGGAATCCTGGCAGGAATCATCCTTGCAATCGGACGTATCATTGGAGAAACGGCAGCACTTCTCTATACATCAGGAACAGTTGCTCAGGTCCCGAATCTGATGGGATCCGGCCGTACACTGGCTCTTCATATGTATGTACTTTCCAGTGAAGGTCTTCATATGAATCAGGCATCTGCTACCGCAGTTGTAATTCTTTTATTTGTATTAATTATCAACGGTTTGTCCGGTATGGTGGCAAAACGTATCGCGAAAGGATAACAGAACATGAGTGATAATATCAAACTTTCAATTGAAGATATGAATCTTTTTTACGGAAATTTTCATGCACTGCATGACATCAATATGCATATTCCAGAAAAAGAGATTACCGCTTTTATCGGACCAAGTGGATGTGGAAAATCTACACTTCTGAAGTCTCTGAACCGTATGAATGACCTTGTAGAAGGCTGTAAGATCACCGGTAAAGTAGAACTTGATGGAGAAGATATTTATGGAGATATGGACGTAAACGTTCTTCGAAAAAGAGTCGGAATGGTATTCCAGAAGCCGAATCCGTTCCCGATGAGTATTTACGATAACGTTGCGTACGGACCGAGAACTCATGGTATCCGTTCCAAGGCAAAACTCGATGAGATCGTAGAAAAATCTCTCCGTGATGCTGCCATCTGGGATGAAGTAAAAGACCGATTAAAGAAAAGTGCACTTGGTATGTCTGGCGGACAGCAGCAGAGGCTCTGTATTGCAAGAGCTCTCGCAGTAGAGCCGGAAGTTCTCCTGATGGATGAGCCGACCTCCGCACTTGATCCGATCTCAACCTCCAAGATTGAAGAGCTTGCAATGGAATTAAAAGGAAAATATACGATCGTGATTGTTACGCATAATATGCAGCAGGCGACTCGAATTTCTGATAAAACAGCGTTCTTCCTTCTGGGAGAAGTTGTAGAATTCAGCGATACAGATACTCTGTTTTCCATGCCAAAAGACAAGAGAACAGAGGACTATATTACAGGGAGGTTTGGTTGATTATGGCAACGCATTTCGAACGGCAGCTTGAAGAACTTCATGTACAGATCATTACAATGGGAAGCCTCTGTGAAAAGGCTATTTCACTTTCGAACAGAGCTATCCGCGGTGATAAATGTATCCAGGAAATCTTTGATACTGATAAGGAAATCGACACAAAAGAGCGCGAGATCGAGAACCTCTGTATGCGTATTCTGTTGCATCAGCAGCCGGTTGCAAGAGATCTGAGAGAGGTTTCTGCAGCACTGAAAATGATTTCAGATATGGAAAGAATTGGAGATCAGGCATCGGATATTGCGGATCTTTCCAAGTTCATTGAGGAAAATCATGTGCAGATTCCGGAACTGATCGGCAAGATGGCGGAGATGACAGTCGGCATGGTGACAGAAAGCGTAGATGCTTTTGTCAAGAGAGATCTGGATCTTTGCCGCAAAGTTATTGATGACGATGATCAGGTAGATGATGCATTTAATCGGATCAAAGAGGAGCTGGCAGAGCTTATGTATCAGAATCTGGATGCAAAAGCAGGCCTTGACCTTCTTATGACTGCGAAATATATGGAACGAATCGGAGATCACGCAGTGAATATTGCAGAATGGGTTGAGTATGCAATTACTGGTGTTCACAGAAATAATGAACATCAATTAGGAGGTCATTGATGTGACAAAAAAGATTTTTAAATCAAACATACTGGTAGCTGCGGCTGTACTGATTTTTGGGATTGCATGTGTTATGGCAATCCTTTATCAGCATTTTGGAAAACAGATCAATACTGAGTTGAAAAAAGAAGCAACTTATCTGGTATATGGTGTAGAGGAGAATGGTATAGATTATCTGAAACAGATCAAAGAAAAAGATGACCGTATCACTTATATTGCGGAAGACGGAACGGTTCTCTATGATAATCAGGCCGATGCCGCAACCATGGAAAATCATGGTGACCGTAAGGAGATTCAGGAAGCACTGAAGACGGGCAGCGGCCATGCGGAACGTATTTCCAAAACCCTGTCGCAGAAAACTTTGTACTATGCATTGCGACTGTCGGATAATAGTGTACTCAGGGTATCCAGTACACAGTATTCTGTCTGGGTACTTCTTATGGAACTGGTACCACCACTTATAGGCATTGCTGTTGTGATGCTGATTCTGGCAGCAATTATGTCTGTGCATATGGCAAATAAGATCGTGGAGCCGATCAATAATGTAGATCTGGAGCATCCGGAAGAAAATCAGATTTATGAAGAAGTAGGACCGCTTCTCAGCAAGATTTACAAACAGAACCGACAGATCAAGAGTCAGCTGGAAGCAGCCCGACGGAATCAGGAAGAGTTTGGCATTATTACAGAAAACATGCAGGAAGGTCTTCTTGTTATTGACAGTTACACAATGATTCTTTCGGGCAATTCCAGCGCATGGAAGCTGTTTCAGTTAAAAGATCCAAAGATTGGTGACAGTGTGTACTCTCTGAACAGGAATGAAGATTTCCGTCTTTTGATCGAACAGGTACTGAAGGGACAACATGGAAGTGTTCTGCTTCATATGGGAAGTGAAGCCATTCAGATGATCGCAAACCCGGTAAACAGGGAACACAGAGTTGTGGGTGCGGTCATCCTTCTGATGAATGAAACAGAGAAGGTTGAGCGGGAACAGTTACGCAGAGAATTTTCTGCAAATGTATCTCATGAGCTGAAAACACCTCTGACTTCTATTTCTGGATTTGCAGAGATCATCCAGGACGGACTTGTCAAAGAAGAGGACATCAAGAAGTTTGCGGGCAGAATTTATAACGAAGCACAGCGTCTGATCACGCTGGTAGAAGATACGATCAAGGTTTCGCAGCTGGATGAGGGTGAAAATCCATATGAATGGGAGAAGTTGGATGCGTATACAATAGTGAAGGATGTCTGTGGCCGTCTGAGAGAAGTTGCAGAGAAAAAGAAGATACATCTCTATATAGACGGTGGCAAAATGATGTTTACGACGGTGCATCCAATTTTGGATGAGGTGATCTATAATCTATGCGACAATGGTATCAAGTATAATAAAGAGGATGGAACGGTAAGTATTCATCTTCGTGATCTGGGAGAAAATGTGGAGATTCGTGTCAAAGACAATGGGATCGGTATTCCGGGTGAAGACCAGAGCAGGGTATTTGAAAGATTTTACCGTGTGGATAAGAGCCATTCCAAGGCAATCGGCGGAACAGGACTGGGTCTTTCTATCGTCAAACACGGTGTGACCTTCCTTGGCGGTACACTGAAGATGGTTAGTGAGATTGGCAAAGGAACCGAGATCACGATGACATTTCCGAAAGAACGAAAGGCAGTTTGAAAGAGCAAAAAAGATGCTGACATGCAATGCACGCCAGCATCTTTTTGTCGTTAATAACAATAGGCGCCCTCATAGCTGTTGCAGGATTCTTTCTTATGGGAAAGATCCTTGCAGGAACTGCAGTGATCACAGAATTCCTGCTCATAACAGGTGGCGCAGACACAATTCCCACAGTGGCTGCGGTCATAGGCCGGAGTACAGGTGTAGGGAAGTGCATCTTTTTTCGCTTTTTCTTCCATATACGATTCACCTCTCCTGAAGTTACCGTTCGTTTCGTTCACAGTAACTTACTGATACATTTCTGATACTGATATTATATCGCTGTACTTCAGGAGATTCAAGAAAATAATGATAAAAATTATCAAATTTTCAGAAGAATTTGAATACTTTATTTCGCTTCCCAGCGGCCGGAAGCACCGCATGGAAGTACCAGCCCATTGGAAGTTACCGGGAGTCCGATTTCCTGGGAATCGACATGTCCGTCAAATTCTTTCAGCTCTGTAGCCAGCATATAAGTCAGCACAGCCGGAGCAAGTCCTGTAGTATAGGAGTTGATCAGGAAAAACAGCGGATTTGGACTTAAAAGCTTCACACACAGCTTGATGAGCGGATGAATTGCTTCTTCAATCTTCCAGATCTCACCTTTTGGTCCACGTCCGTACGATGGTGGATCCATGATGATCGCATCGTAGTGATTTCCACGGCGGATCTCACGTTCTACAAATTTCACACAATCATCTACCAGCCAGCGGATCGGTGCTTCAGAAAGTCCAGATGCAGCTGCATTTTCTTTGGCCCAGGTAACCATACCCTTGGAAGCGTCTACGTGTGTAACCTGTGCACCGGCAGCGGCAGCAGCCAGAGTTGCACCGCCTGTGTAAGCAAAAAGATTCAGGACTTTGATCGGGCGTCCGGCTTTACGAATTTTATCACCGAACCAGTCCCAGTTGACAGCCTGCTCCGGGAAAAGACCAGTGTGTTTGAAACTGAATGGTTTCAGATGAAAAGTAAGATCCTTGTAATGAAGATCCCACTGCTGTGGGAGATCAAAGAATTCCCATTCACCGCCGCCCTTTTTGCTTCTGTGGTAGTGAGCATTCATGTTTTTCCATCCACGGCTTACCTTCGGGGTGTCCCAGATCACCTGTGGGTCCGGGCGTACCAGCGTGTATTTTCCCCAGCGTTCAAGTTTTTCACCGCAGGAAGTGTCAATTACTTCGTATTCTTTCCAGTCATTTGCAATCCACATATATGATAACCTTTCTTTGATAACCTGATTTGTATATTCTGCTTATTTAGTATAGGTGAAAGCTCGAGATTCTGCAAGTTTTTTTATACGACGGGGACTTGACAATCAGTATTTTACCATACTAAAATATACAGGATAATGATTTAGCATAAAAGCTATATCAGAAAATCCATTATAAGATGAATGAATTTTGCCGGACAGTATTCTGGAAGCGGCACGAGGAGGACGAACAATGCAGAAATACAGTGAGATGAGCAAAGAACAGCTTCAGGCTGTCAAGAAAGAGCTGGATCAGCAGTATGCAGAAATCAAGGCACAGGGACTTGCCCTTGATATGTCACGTGGTAAACCGTCAGTTGATCAGCTGAATATTTCCATGGATATGATGGATGTTCTGTCAAGCAGCACAGACCTGAGATGTGAGACAGGCGTTGACTGTCGTAACTATGGTGTAATGGATGGTATTCCGGAAGCCAAACGTCTTCTCGGAGAAATTTCTGAGGTTGATCCGGAACACATTATTATTTATGGAAACTCCAGCCTGAATGTTATGTTTGATACTGTATCACGTTCCATGACCCACGGTGTTATGGGAAACACTCCATGGTGCAAGCTGGATAAAGTAAAATTCCTCTGTCCGGTTCCAGGATATGATCGTCACTTTAAGATCACAGAGTTCTTCGGAATCGAAATGATCAATGTCCCAATGTCACCGGAAGGACCGGATATGGATATGGTAGAAAAACTGGTAAGTGAAGATCCGGCAATCAAAGGTATCTGGTGTGTACCGAAATATTCTAACCCACAGGGATACACATATTCTGAAGAGACCGTTAAGCGTTTTGCAAATCTGAAACCGGCAGCACCGGATTTCCGTATTTACTGGGATAATGCTTACAGTGTACATCATCTTTATGATGACGAAAAAGATCAGGATTTCCTTCTTGAAATTTTGGATGAATGCGCAAAAGCCGGAAATCCGGACATGGTTTATAAATTTACATCTACATCCAAGATCAGCTTCCCGGGTTCTGGTATTGCAGCTCTGGCAGCATCTAAGGCAAACCTGGATGATATCCGCAAATACATTACCGTACAGACGATCGGACATGATAAACTGAATCAGCTTCGTCATGTAAAATTCTTCAAGGATCTTGAAGGTGTTCATGCACATATGAGAAAACATGCAGCAATCCTTCGTCCAAAGTTTGAAATGGTAGAGGCTACCCTTGAGAAGGAACTTGGCGGACTTGGAATCGGAGAATGGACAACACCAAAGGGTGGATATTTTATTTCCTTCGAATCCCTGGACGGATGTGCGAAAAAGATCGTAGCAATGGCAAAAGAAGCCGGCGTTGTTATGACTGGAGCAGGAGCTACCTATCCATATGGAAAGGATCCGAAAGACAGCAATATCCGTATTGCACCATCTTTCCCACCGATTGAAGAGCTTGAAAAAGCGGCACAGGTATTTGTCGTTTGTGTTAAACTTGCCAGTGTAGAGAAATTACTGGCTGAATAAAATTTCATATTTCCGAATGTTAAGGAGGCGCCATGGCGGAAAATAACAAGAGTATGGACAAAGGAAGAAAACTACTGATCGGTTTTATTATTGTACTGCTCCTGCTTACCGCAGGCGCCTACTTTTTTGGAGTTTACTATTTTACCGAGCATTTTCTTCCCGGCTCACAGGTGAATGGTTTTAACTGTTCTTATATGACAGAGAAGGAAGCAGAGAACCTGCTGGAACAGAAGACAGGGGTATATGCACTGGCAGTACAGACCAGAGGAAACGGACAGGAAGCAATCACAGCGGATGAAATTCAACTGAAATATACATCTGACGGCAGTGTAAATAAATTGCTTCACAAACAGAATCGTTTTAGCTGGTTTTTAGCATTCAGCCAGCAAATAACTTATGAGCTGCCTTCTTCTGTGTCTTATGATGAAAGCCTGTTTGAACAGAAAACTGCCAGTTTGAAATGTATGCAGGACAATGTAGAGCCGGTGGATGCGTATATAAAGGAAATCGATGATGGATTTGAAGTTGTTCCGGAAATTGAAGGAACAAAAATAGACCGTGATAAACTGATGGAGGACATCAAAAATGCTGTTACTACCGGCAGGACAGTTGCAAATCTGGAAGAAGACGGATGTTATATAAATCCGACCGTGTATGCAGATGATCTGACAAAAGACTGCCAGCAGATGAATGAACTTACGGATGTTGTGGTTACGTATGATTTCAGCGACCGCAAGGAAACAGTAGATCGGTCTGTGATCAAAAACTGGCTGACAAAGGACGAAAATGATGATCTGGTGCTGGATAAGGCGGTTATTGCAGATTATATTTCGGAGCTTGCGAAGAAGTATGACACTGTAGGCACAGAACGAACTTTTTCTACTTATGACAATCAGGAAATTACGGTATCCGGTGGAAATTATGGCTGGGTGATCGACCAGGAAAAAGAAACAGATGCATTATATCAGGATATCATGGACAAAAAGACAGAAGTACGGGAACCTGTTTATGAACAGGAAGCGCAGAGCCGTAATACAAATGATATCGGATATTCTTATATAGAAATTGACCTTACCCGTCAAAGAATGGTATTATATCAGAATGGATCCCCGATCGTGGATACTGGTTTTGCGGCAAGCAGCAGTACGCCGACAGGTGTTTACAGACTGGGTGACAAGCAGGAGGCTGCTTCTGTAGATTTCTGGATGCCTTTTACAGACAAACTTGGCATTTATGGAGATCCCGGTCTGGTCATTACAGGAACGGATTTGTCAGATGAAACTGAGGATTCTGGCGATTTTGGAAGCTCAGAGGAGAGTGTGGATTTTGGCTCCTCAGACAGCTGGATGAGTACAGAAGGCTGTATAGTGCTGCCGGAAGAGCAGGCGCAGACAATTTATCAGAATGTAGATTCTGGATTGCCGGTAGTTATATACTGATACCAGGGAGAAAAGATCTGAATCCATGTGAGCTTGCTCACAAGTGGATGAGTTAGAATTTTATGTGAGGATGATGAGAAAATGAAAATTGTTGTATTAGCAGGTGGAACCAGCACAGAAAGGGATGTTTCAATCGTATCTGGAACAGGAATCTGCGGAGCGTTGAGACAGAAAGGACATCAGGCAATTCTGGTAGATGTTTTCTGTGGTCAGGAAGAGGTAGACTGGGAAGATCCGTTCCCGGCAGAATATGATGTGGAAAAAGCAGCAGCCTATATCAGAGGATTTAATCTGCAGATGGCTGAACTGAAAAAAACAAGAAAAAATTTCTTTGGACCGAATGTCATCGATCTTTGTAAAAAAGCAGATTTTGTTTTCCTGGGACTTCATGGAGCCAACGGGGAGGACGGTAAGCTGCAGGGAGCATTTGATCTGATGGGTATTCCATATACCGGAACCGGATATCTGAGCAGTGCCATGGCAATGGATAAAGGTGTGACCAAGGCAATGTTCCAGATGAGAGGTGTTCCGACTCCGGCAGGTAAGGCCATGAAGAGAAAGGACCGTGTGGAAACTCCACAGGAGCTGGGAATGGATTTTCCGGTTGTTGTCAAGACATGCTGCGGTGGTTCCAGTATCGGTGTCTATATTGTTGATAACCAGGAAGACTACACGAAAGCACTGGATGGTGCATTCACTTATGAAAACGAAGTAGTTGTAGAGGAATTTGTAGAAGGTGTTGAATACACAGTTGCTGTTGTGGACGGTAAGGCATATCCGGTCGTTCAGATCGTTCCGGTACAGGGCTTCTATGATTATGAAAATAAATACAAACCAGGTGCAGTAAAAGAAACCTGTCCGGCGCCGATTTCAGAAGAACTGACAAAACGTCTTCAGGAAGCAGCCGTGGATGGTTATCATGCACTGGAGATGGAGAGCTATGCCCGTCTGGATTTCATTGTGACAAAAGATGAAAAAATCTACTGTCTGGAGGCAAATACGCTTCCGGGAATGACACCGACCAGCCTGATTCCGCAGGAAGCAGCGGTTCTGGGTATGGATTATCCGACACTGTGTGAAGAACTGATCAAAGTGTCTCAGAAAAAGTATGCTTAACAGACGAATATGTACCTGAATTGAGGTAACATATCAGGAGAGGAAATCAGAATGAAAAATCTTACTTTGAGAAATCTTACAAAAGTATGTAATGGCATCTGGCATGGCGACAATGCTCTGCTGGATCAGGAGATTTCTGCAATTACTACAGACAGCCGTAAGATTGAGAAAGACTGTCTGTTTGTGCCAATCGTGGGAGAGAGAGTCGATGCACACCGTTTTATTCCGGATGTGATGACGAAGGGAGCGCTTGCAACACTTTCCGAGCGAGAATTGCCGGAGGCTGACTATGCATATATTCAGGTAGATGCTTCTCTTCAGGCAGTTAAAGATATCGCAGAGTTTTATCTGGAACAGCTGCAGATTCCGGTTGTAGGTATTACGGGAAGCGTTGGAAAGACCAGCACCAAAGAAGTGATCGCATCCGTCTTGAAAGAAAAGTACCGCACTCTGAAAACACAGGGAAACTTTAATAATGAGCTCGGACTTCCTCTTACAGTATTCAGACTTCGTGATGAAGATCAGATTGCAGTTCTGGAAATGGGAATCAGTGATTTTGGCGAGATGACCCGGCTGACAAAGATTGCAAAACCGGATACCTGTGTGATCACAAACATCGGTACCTGTCATCTGGAGAATCTGGGAGACAGAGACGGAGTCCTGAAAGCAAAGACAGAGATATTCCAGTCTATGAAGCCGAATGGACATATCGTTCTGAATGGTGACGATGATAAACTTATTACGGTCCGTGAGTACAATGGTGTGAAGCCAGTATTTTTTGGCTTGAACAGTGAACGTGATGTGTATGCCGATCAGATCGAAAGTAAGGGCCTGAAAGGGGTTGCCTGCCGTATCCATCTGGGAGAGGATGCTTTTGACGTACTCGTTCCGACTCCGGGAATACATATGGTCTACAATTCCCTGGCAGCTGCGGCTGTAGGACGAATTTATGGTCTGACGATCGAAGAGATTAGGAGAGGTATTGAAAGTCTTGAGACGATTCGAGGACGTTTCAAAATGATCGAGACAGATAAGTTCCTGGTCGTAGATGACTGCTACAATGCGAATCCGATGTCCATGAAGGCATCTCTGGATGTGCTTCATGATGGGGAAGGCCGCAGAGTGGCGATCCTTGGGGACATGGGAGAACTTGGTAAAGATGAAGCTGCACTTCACGAGGGTGTAGGCATACATGCAGCAACATGTGGAATTGATGCATGTGTATGTGTAGGAGATCTGGCTGTTCATATAGCAGAAGCGGCGCGCAAAGCGAATCCGGATTTCCCTGTATATTATGAAAAAACAAGAGAATCCCTTCTGGAGCATCTGAATGATTATGTACAGAAAGGCGATACGATTCTTGTAAAAGCTTCTCATTTTATGAAATTTGAAGAAGTCGTAAAAGCATTGGAAGAAATGTAACGGATAATTTAAAAAAGAAAATTTTTACGCAGGTGAGCCGGAAAGGTGTTACCTGCGTAAATTTTTGGCAGTTAAGAGGGGAGTTTTGCGAGAATTTGACGAACGATTTTTGTTTCATATAGGACGGGGCAGGTGTAGAATAGGCTTAACGGTAAATATTGTATTCAAGGAGGGACTTATGCTGGAACGAATCATGGACCTGCAGATCCTGCTCTATCTGATGACTGTTCTTGGAACAGCTGGAGCGATAGGGATGCTGGCAGTACACCTTACTTACAGAAGAACCCTGCGAAAGACAAAAGCGACAACAAACCTGAGAGAAAAATGGCTGAATCTGTGGAAGACACGAGATAAACTCCTGAATCGGATGAATTTCCTGGTATGGATTCCATCACTGCTATCTACTGTATGTCTGGGAATGTCGCTTTTTTTTATATCCAGAATCCGTGACAGCAGAGGACTTCCGATGAGCTATCTGTATATAGGGACTGCCGTGCCAATTGTTCTTCTTGTCCTCAGGCAGGCTCTGGATTTTAGCTTCAAAGAAGAACTGGTTATGAATTCACTTGCGGATTATATTCTGCAGGCGCGTTCCTGCAAAGAAAACCCACCGGCCGCCCGTAAATACGAACCGATGCAGGCAGTACAGAAAACAGATCCGGTATTCAAAGAGGAAATGGTGGAGCGGATTGCTGCAAGTATCCGACAGACTGCGGCGACAGGAAGTCATTTCAGCAAGATGCTGAGTCCGGAGGAGGAAGAAATCATGAGAGAAATCATCCGGGAGTTTATGGAATAACCAGGATATTTCTTGTAGAGTCGGGAAGGATTTGTTATACTTTCGATGTAAAAAGTGGTCACTGTGGAAATCGAAAGTAACCAAAAGAGATTACGTAGGAGAGAAAAAGGCCGGAAGTATCAGACCTTTTGTAAAAACGATATGAATAAAAAAAGAGTTATATGGATTGAGCTGCTTCGTGTCATGGCGTGTATTGGAGTTATTGGCATTCATGCAGGCTCACAGCATTTTCGTGATATGCCACTGGATTCGTCTGTATGGGCGGTTTCAAACTTTTATCACGGGATCAACCGGTTTGCAGTAGCATCTTTTATTATGATCAGTGGATGTCTGTATCTTGACAGTAAGCGGACATGGAATCTCAGACGTTTGTGGAAAAGAAATATTCTGCCGATAGCTGCAGCATATATTTTCTGGCAGATGTTTTACGCAGTATACAGGATTATTACAAATGGAACGCTGGCGAAGGGCAGCAAAGCAGCCCTGGTCAAATTTATGGTATATATCAGTAAATCTTATTTCCATCTCTGGTATCTTCCAATGCTGATCGGACTTCTGATCATCACACCGATGCTATGGGAAATTGTAAACAGTGCCAGGGGAAAACAGTGGGAAGAGTATATGATCGTACTGTTTCTGGTGTTTCAGATCCTGCCATATACAATAAATTATTTTCCACTTCCATGGAAGGACCATATCATGGATATTCTGCAGACCGTGCAGCCGGAAATGGTTACCGGTTACATAGGATATTTTATACTGGGGCATTATCTGTCTCATTATGAGGTATCAAAGAAACTGGAATATCTGGTTTATGTACTGGGGGTAATATTGATTTTGGCAGCGATCGGCTTGTGTTACATCAGCTCACAGAAATCAGGAAAACCAATACAGTCATTTTATGAGAACCACACACTGGCAGGATTTTTCTGGGGAAGTTCGTTTTTTCTGTTTTTCAAAAACCATGTATCCAAGATCAAATGGAATGAAAAACAGGAAAAGAGGATCTGCTATCTGGGAAGCTGCACTTTTGGAATCTATCTGATCCATGCGCTTATCAGAGATATTCTTCACAGAATAGGAATTGACAGTATGATGATAAGTAATACTGCAATTGCGATTCCGGTTCTGATCACAATGATTTTTGTACTAAGTCTTGCTGCAGTTATGATCATTAAAAAGATTCCGCGAGTTAGTAAGTGGATCATATAAGAGTAGATATGTAAATAAAATAGAATCATTACTTCACAATAAAAAATCTGCCGGGGACAGGAGATGCCTGAACTTCGGCAGATTTTTTTAATCTTCTTCGATCACCTGGATTTCAAGATAATCAAACTCGATATGTTCAATAAAACTGTCCTGGCGAAATCTGGTCTTTGAATGGCGTTTGAAATCAGAAATATTACTTTCCAGCCAAATTGGGTTCTCCAGGTCAAAATCATAGCAGATTTCCTGCAGGGCATGAAAAATTTTGTGTGTTCTTGTATCTTCCGAGTCATCATCAATGACCAGATCTTTTAGCATGTGGTTGTCTTTCCACATTTTTCCCCATAAACGAAACATAATGCTGTACCTCCTGTAAGAAGTGATTTTATACTGAATCAGCAAAAACAATACTTTAAGTATAGCTATTCTTTATAGAGAAGTAAAGAAAATTTATTGCAGATTTTAGCGAGATAAAGTATAATAGTATTACTGTTCGCAGGTAGTATCCCGCGAGATGTTTTGCCATTATTCATGGCATAAATCGCAGAGCGGTAGATGCGTGATTTTTATGAATGGAGGAGTTACAATGAAGCTTTATGACAGTGGTATTTATCTGGTAAATGGCCGTGATATCGTAGAAGAAGAGAACATGACACAGCCGGTTTCCAGAGAAGAAGCAGCCAGAAATACAATGGCTTATGGTATCCTGGAAGCACACAATACTTCCGGAAATATGCAGAAACTGCAGATTAAATTTGACAAGCTGACATCTCATGATATTACATTTGTAGGTATTATTCAGACAGCACGTGCTTCAGGACTTGAGAAATTCCCGATTCCATATGTACTGACCAACTGCCACAATTCTCTTTGTGCAGTAGGTGGAACGATCAACGAAGATGATCATATGTTTGGACTTACCTGTGCCAAGAAATACGGTGGAGTTTATGTACCACCTCATCAGGCAGTCATCCATCAGTTCGCACGTGAAATGCTTGCCGGTGGCGGTAAGATGATCCTTGGTTCCGACAGTCATACTCGTTATGGTGCACTTGGCACCATGGCAATGGGTGAGGGTGGTGGAGAGCTTGTTAAACAGCTTCTTTCCCAGACCTATGATATTAATATGCCGGGTGTTGTAGCAATCTATCTGAAAGGGGAACCGCGTCCGGGTGTAGGACCACAGGACGTTGCACTGGCAATTATCGGTAAAGTATTTGCCAACGGCTATGTGAAGAATAAAGTTATGGAATTTGTAGGACCTGGAGTAGCCGGTCTGAGTGCAGATTTCCGTATCGGTATCGATGTCATGACGACAGAGACTACTTGTCTTTCCTCTATCTGGCAGACAGATGAGACGATTGAAGAGTTCTATGAGATCCATGGCAGAAAAGAAGATTATAAAGAACTGAAACCAGGTAAGGTAGCTTACTATGATGGATGTGTAGAAGTTGATTTAAGTGAGATCAAACCTATGATCGCCATGCCATTCCATCCGAGCAACACATATACCATTGATGAATTGAAAGCAAATCTTTATGATATTCTGGATGATGTTGAGAAAAAAGCGCAGATCAGCCTGGATGGTAAAGTACCTTATACACTGAAAGACAAAGTGATCGACGGACAGCTTTATGTGGACCAGGGAATCATTGCAGGATGCGCGGGCGGTGGATTTGAAAATATCTGCGCAGCAGCAGATATCCTTCGTGGTGCAAGCATTGGAGCTGATGCATTTACACTCAGTGTTTATCCGGCAAGTACTCCGATCTATATGGAACTTGCTAGAAATGGAGTCCTGGCAGATCTTCTTGAAACAGGTGCGGTTGTTAAGACTGCATTCTGCGGACCATGTTTTGGTGCAGGAGATACACCTGCAAACAATGCGTTCAGCATCCGTCATACCACCAGAAACTTCCCGAATCGTGAAGGCTCCAAGGTCCAGAATGGACAGATTTCTTCTGTTGCACTTATGGATGCAAGATCTATCGCAGCAACAGCAGCAAACAAAGGTTTCCTGACATCCGCGGAAGAATTTACCGGAAATTACAGACATCAGAAATACTTCTTTGATAAGACTATTTATGAGAATCGAATCTTTGACAGCAAGGGTGTTGCAGATCCAAGCGTAGAAATCCAGTTTGGCCCGAATATTAAAGACTGGCCGGAGATGCCGGCACTGGCAGAGAATCTGGTGCTTAAAGTGGTATCTGAGATTCATGATCCGGTTACTACGACAGATGAACTGATTCCGTCCGGAGAAACTTCTTCTTTCCGTTCCAATCCACTTGGACTGGCTGAGTTTACTCTTTCCCGTAAAGATCCGGCTTATGTTGGACGTGCAAAGGAAATTCAGAAGGCAGAGAAAGCTCTTGAAGCAGGTGAGTGCCCGGCAGAAGCAGTTCCGGAACTGAAACCGGTTATGGACGCGATCAGGGCACATTTTTCTGATGTCAGCAAGGAGAATATCGGCATTGGAAGTACGATCTTTGCGGTAAAACCTGGAGATGGTTCTGCACGTGAGCAGGCTGCATCATGCCAGAAAGTTCTTGGTGGATGGGCAAATATTGCCAATGAATATGCAACCAAACGTTATCGCTCCAATCTGATCAACTGGGGTATGCTTCCGTTCCTGATTCCTGCAGGAGACCTTCCATTTTCAAATGGAGATTACCTTTTCTTCCCACAGGTTCGCAAGGCAGTTGCAGACAAAGTAGACAGTATTACAGGATATGTAGTAAAAGCAGATGGACTGAAGGAATTTCAGGTAACACTTGGAGAACTGACGGATGATGAACGTGAGATCATTCTGAAAGGTTGTCTGATCAATTACAATAGAAGATAGTGTGATGTAATATAATATAATATTAATAAAGACGACAGGGTGTTTTCCATACAGTCCCGCAAATACCATTGCGTCTGCTATGTGATACATGCGCTTATGATCTGCCAGTCGCTCGAACTCGCTTACGCTCAGACAGCGAGCTTGGTGGCAGAAGCTAAGCCTGTATCACATGACGCAGTACTCATGAGTATTTGTGGGTTCTGTATGGAAGATACCCTGTCTGTTTATTAGCATGGGGAGAGATGAGAATGGCTGGTATGGGGAAGATAGTATAAAATCGTAAGATGATAGAATTGTCAGAAAATAATATATAATATAAAAAATATACAATATAACAATTCGGTAAATGATAAGATAAATAATAATTACAAGAAATATATAAAAATGTGTTGACAAATATGCGGTGTGGTGTTATTATAATAACATCAAAAGAAAAGAGAGAAAATAAAACGAAGAAGTAACAAATTTAAAAATCATTCAATTCATAGCATATATAAATGTTACATGAAAAGGATGAAATTAAATGAAAGGGTAAAGGTGATACCGTTGGGAAAGTAGTCAATCATTTTCAATATGAGAAGTGGCAGAAATCAAGTTTCCTGCAAGAAAGACCTGATACATAAATTATCCATTATTTAAATCAGATTATCGGAATACATTCGGAAGAGAATATTAAATATATTACCTGGTGAACAGGACTTTCAGAAAAAGGATAATCTTTATAAACGTATTACAGGTATATAGAATTGATTACTCATATTGAATAACTGTCACAAACCTGATATAAAGATTTTTGAATCTGTGTAAAGAAACATTTTCAAATATTGCGATCCATAAACGTGAGTTATATGAATCAAAGCTTTACATCAGAAGAATATCTTCTCACAAAAGATATTAAACAGAAATAACAGAAACCTTATTCCCGAAGAAAACAGTTTGAAATTTAAGAAGTTAAGTTTGAAGTTGCTCTAGTCTGACGGAAAAGATTTCAGAGATTATTTCAAAATGGAATTATAATCCGTAAATTATAATTTCAACTCTATAAACTTTCTAAATGAAGCGTATGATAAACATCATACCATTTGTGAGCAGGAAATTAAAAAGGTTACCGAATTAAGACACAATAGAAGAATATATAATAATATAAAAACTGAATATAGAAGATTGAATGAAGTATACTATAAGAGGTATCAGAGGATTTCAATCAGCAAACAAGACGAAAAGTTTTGAAAGAACAAAGAGGTAAATTAAAATTGAATATTGAAGATTGTTAAGACGGTCATCATTTCAGGATTATGAAAAGTAATTGTTAAGAGAAGTGATGACCGTCTGACTGTTGTATAAAAAAGTTTTTTACGATATACTCTCCATAGAAAGTGCGAAAGCATAAAAGGGAGAGCTTTTTTTATGTGGAATAATAAGAATAGTATAGAAGATATGATCATATTTGAGGATAAAGACATTCTGGTATGCCATAAAGCTGCGGGTATTGCAGTTCAAAATGCACGAATTGGAGCTGCAGATATGGAAAGTTCTTTAAAGAATTATCTGGCTTTAAAAAATACGGAAACAGTTCCTTATCTGGGAGTTGTGCACAGACTGGATCAACCGGTTGAAGGGGTTCTGGTATTTGCAAAGAATAAAAAAGCAGCAGCTGGTCTGACGAGGCAGATTACAACGGGAAATATTGTCAAAGAATATCTGGCAGTGACAGACAGGATGTCGGAGAAACGCCAGGGACGACTGGAAGATTATCTGATAAAAAATGGAAGAACCAATACTTCTGAAGTAGTAACATCAAAGACGAGCGGAGCTAAAAAAGCAGTTTTAGATTATGAGGTTATACATCAAATTTCAGATGAGAGGACAGAGAGCGGAAAAAGAATCCTTATAAAAATTCATTTGGAAACCGGTCGTCATCATCAGATACGTGTACAGATGGCGCATGCAGGAATGCCGCTTCTTGGTGACCGTAAATATAATCCAGGAGAGATATCTCAATTACCACTTGGATTGTGTTCCTGTCATCTGATATTTCGTCATCCGATTACCGGAAAGAAGATGGAGTTTCAGGTAACTCCGAATGGAGAAAGTTTTGCAGGTTTCCCAAATCCGTGATTTTAAAACTGGTAAAATTGCCGTATTTTCCTCTAAAAGATGAAAAAACTATGAAATCTATAGACGCAAAAAAGAAAATGTGTATAATGTAGAAAGATAACGGTAACAGAGCGCATTTGTATAAAAATATATTCAGAAAAGAGGAAAATACGATGAAAAAAGCAGCTGTTGTGGTGCTTCTTCTTGCAGGTGTGGCTGCAGTGGCAGGAGAAGCCGGTATAATGGATGGCTTTGGTAATTTTGTTGCGGATGTGCAGGCAGAAGATGAACTGCCGGATAACGAGAAAGCTCAAAATGAATCAGAAGAAGTAACAGGTGAGGAAGAGGACAGTGCATCCAAGATAGATACTTCCATCACAATTGGGACAGGGAGCAGGATTGCTGTTGTAAGCAAGGCTACAGATGGAGAATACTGGAAACTTGTTCACCGGGGCATGGAAGATGCTGTGAAGGATATCAATACAGCATATGATTTTTCTTCTGATGATGCAGTCACTATGACATTTGAAGGACCTTCCGATGAACAGGATGTAGAAACACAGATCAATACGCTTGATGCGGTAATTGCGGAGAATCCAACGGTTCTTTGTATGTCTGCAAGTGACATTGAATCCTGTCAGGCACAGCTTGAAGCAGCAAGTGAAAACGGAATTCCGGTCGTAGTATTCGATTCTAATGTTAATGAAGATGAACTTGTGGCAGCATTTCGCGGAACCGATAATACATATGTAGGAAAGCTTGCCGCAGAAAAACTGGCAGACGCTATTGGCGGGTCCGGTAAGATTGCAGTATTTTCTGCCCAGGAAAAGACAGAAAGTTCCCAGAAACGAGTGGAGGGATTCAAAGAAACCCTTACGGAGTATCCGGATATTACGATCGTAAGTGAATTGTATACAGATAAAGTAGATGATATGGAAACTGCAATGGCAGATGTACTTAACAGATATCCGGATCTGAGCGGAGTGTTCTGCACAAACGAAGATGTTTCAGATCTGTATCTTGGTCTTGATAAGGGAGAGAAGGCTCCGGTTATGGTTGGAGTTGATGCGACGACTGTTCAGCAGAAAGCGATTGCAGATGGACAGGAACTTGGAACAGTATCACAGGATCCATATGCTATAGGATATCAGACGATCATTGCGGCTGCACAGGCAATGTCCACGGATGTTCAGAAGGCTGCGGAAGTAGAAAAGAATGTTCTTCTTGAGCCTAAATGGATTGATGCATCAAATATCAGCGATGAGACCAACGGTAATTATCTTTATTCCAAATAATATATGATAATGGCAAAAGGGTGTCATAAATAGTTTTCAACTCCGGCAAGGACAGTTCACATCGAACTGTCCTTGTGTTATAATAGATAAGATTTGACGAAAATATAATGAATCGGATTTAGAATGGAGGAAATTTTTTTGAAGGAAAGAGAAACATTTGGCTCAAGACTTGGATTCATCCTGGTTTCTGCAGGGTGTGCAGTAGGTCTTGGAAACGTATGGAAATTCCCATACATGACAGGAAAATATGGCGGAGCTGCTTTTATACTAATCTATCTTGCCTTTCTCGTACTGCTTGGTCTGCCGATTCTTGTAAGTGAATTTGCAGTGGGACGAAGCAGCAGACTGAGCACGGCAAGAGCATTTCACAAACTGGAGCCGGAGGGTTCCAATTTCCATAAGTACAGCTATATGGGAATGATCGGTAATTATATGCTGATGATGTTTTATACCATGGTAGCAGGATGGATGATGTACTACTGTTATGTTATGGCGACCGGGAAACTGAGCGGAGCTTCTTCTGATGAAGTGAGTGGCTTTTTCTCAAACCTGATGACATCTACCGGAACAATGACCGGTTGGATGATCGTAGCTGTTCTTCTGGCATTTGGCGTATGTTCACTGGGACTTCAGAATGGAATCGAGCGTATCACAAAAGTCATGATGATCTGCCTTCTGGTACTGATTGTGGTGCTGGCTGTTCATTCTGTAACGCTGGACGGAGCGATGGAAGGTGTTAAATTTTACCTTGTACCAAACCTCGACAATATCCGTGCGGCAGGTCTTGGAAACGTGATCTTTGGTGCGCTGTCACAGGCATTCTTTACTTTGAGTATCGGTATCGGTGCGATGGAGATCTTCGGAAGCTATATGGGAAAGGAATGTACCCTTGCAGGAGAAAGTATTAATATCCTGATCCTGGATACATTTGTAGCACTGATGGCTGGTCTTATCATCATTCCGGCATGTTTTGCATTTAACGTAGAGCCTGGTGCGGGACCGGGACTTGTATTCATCACTCTGCCAAACGTATTCAACCAGATGGCAGGCGGCAGACTCTGGGGAGCTCTGTTTTTCCTGTTTATGTCCTTTGCGGCACTGTCTACGGTTATTGCAGTATTTGAGAATATTCTGTCCTTCGCAATGGATCTGTGGGGATGGAAACGTAATAAAGCAGTTTTATTTAATATCGTTCTGCTCATTATTCTTTCCATGCCGGCAATTCTTGGCTTCGGACCGTGGTCCGGAGTTCAGATCCTCGGTGAAGGAACAAATATCATGGATCTGGAAGATTTTATTATTTCAAATAACATCTTGCCACTTGGTTCAGTAATCTTTGTAATTTTCTGTGCATCTAAGAATGGGTGGGGATGGGACAACTTCATTAAGGAAGCCAATACTGGAAAAGGAATAAAATTCCCGACATGTATCAGAAATTACATGTTGTGGGTAATTCCGGTCGTTGTAGCGATTATTTATCTGAAAGGTTATTATGATATGTTCCAGCCGAAAGGAAATACTTATCTGATTCCATGGATGATCGTGGGCATCGCAATGCTGATATTGGTAGGATGGATCGTATTCGGACATAGTAAGAAAAACAAGAAGTAAGAAATAAGAGGAGGCATAAATTATGATAGCAGAAAAAATGAAACCTTTTGTACAGAACAATTCAGCAATTCGTATGATGTTCGAAGAAGGAAATCGTCTCCGGGCAAAGTATGGTGCAGACAAAGTCTATGACTTCAGCCTTGGTAATCCAAGTGTTCCGGCACCGGACTGTGTACGCGAAGCAATCATAGATCTCGTAAACAACGAAGAACCGACGGTTCTTCACGGATATATGAATAATGCCGGATTTGAGGATGTCAGAGAGACGATCGCACAGTCTCTGAACCGCCGTTTCGGGACAGCTTTTTCTGCACATAATCTGATCATGACAGTTGGTGCTGCCAGCGGTCTGAATGTCATCCTCAAGACGATATTGAATCCGGGCGAGGAAGTGATCGTTTTTGCACCGTACTTTCTGGAATACGGTGCATATGTACGTAACTATGACGGTAAGCTTGTGGAAATCTCTCCTAATACAGAGACTTTCCAGCCAAATCTGAAAGAACTGGAAGAGAAGATTACAGTCAATACCCGTGCAGTGATCGTAAATACGCCACATAACCCGACCGGTGTTGTTTATTCTGAGGAGACGATCAAAGAACTTGCTGCGATCCTCGAGAAAAAACAGCAGGAGTTTGGTTCTGTGATCTATCTGATTTCGGATGAACCGTACAGAGAACTGGCTTATGATGGCGTAGAAGTTCCATATCTGACGAAATATTATAAGAATACGGTTGTAGGATATTCCTACAGCAAATCTCTGTCTCTGCCGGGAGAGCGTATTGGATATCTGGTCATCCCGGATGAACTGGAAGACAGCGCAACAGTCATCACAGCAGCAGCAATTGCAAACCGTGTACTTGGAAGTGTTAATGCACCATCCCTTATGCAGAAAGTTATCCAGAAATGCGTAGATGCAGAAGTGGATGTGGCTGCTTATGACAGAAACCGTCTGGCACTTTACAATGGCCTTAAAGAATGTGGATTTGAATGTATCAAACCACAGGGTGCATTTTATCTGTTTGTGAAATCTCCGGTTGCAGATGAGAAGCAGTTCTGCGAGGCCGGTAAGAAATACAATATCCTGATGGTTCCGGGAAGCTCCTTTGCCTGCCCTGGATATGTAAGACTGGCATATTGTGTATCTTACGAGACGATTCAGAATTCTCTGCCTGAATTTAAGAAGCTGGCAGCGGAGTATGGGCTGTAGGAAGCCGGAATGTACAGTACACGAATTTGTAAAATGTATAATAGAAATTTATAAGAGTAAAAACAGATAAAAAAGACGCAGGAGCTGACTTTTTTGGTCATGCCCCTGCGTCTTTTGCAGTGCATATCGAGGAAGCACCGGTGGTGCGCTGGTCAGATCTTGTCAATTTTTTTACGGATATCCAGCATTTTCTGATCGAGCTGTGTGATCACAGAAGCACACTGCTGTAATTCTTCATTGATCACTGCTGCCTGCTTTTGTCCGCGTTTGTAACGCAATTGATGGTCGAGGTTGGCCCAGTAATCCATGGCAGCAGTTCGAAGCTGCAATTCCAGTTTGATCCACTGGTTTTCTTTCTGGAATGGAATTGCAATTTCCAGAATCAGATGAAGGCTTTGATAGCCGGATTTCTTTGGCTGCTGTACATAATCTTTGATTTTCAGGATATGGATATCCTGTTGTTTTTCGATCAGGTCAGCTACTTTGTAAATATCATCTACATAAGCACATACAGCACGCACGCCGATCAGGTCATTGATCTTTTCCAGTGCCAGATCAAAATTCAGGTCCAGTCCTTTTTTCTGCATTTTTTTGCAGACACTGTCATAGCTTTTGAGTCTCCAAGTTTTCATCTGAATAAAATTCCGTTTATATTTCATCAGCAGAAATGTGTTGATGATGTCGAGTTTGGTCATCATAAGATTGATGGCACATTGTCCTTTAATGCTAAATTCACTGTCGGTCAGCATGCTCTTAAGAAGTTCTTTCTTTTTCAATTTCTGTCTTTCTTCCTCTAATTGTATCAGTGTAAATGTTTCTGTTGCCCGTAATGCATTTCCCGTTCCCATTAGAATACTCCTCCAGTAATAAATCTGTACGTGATTTGCGTTAAATCAAAGTTAAACAGTCGCGTTGCCAGCGTTAGCTGGAATGCAACCCGTGTGCGGGAATCTTGATTTGGATTTCTGTTTCCCATCATTTAATCTATGAAAAGGGGTGGAGAAATATGACAGGAAAAAATAGAAAATTTTGTTATGAAAATCACAATCTTATGAGTATGAAATCGAGGAAACAGACTTTGAAAACAGGTGTATATCAAATTTTTTGCCTGGGAATTAAGAGGAATGATGAAAATACGGATTGTATAAAATGATGATTAATGGCGAAAATGTAAGAAATAATTTGTTTGAAATTTTAATAAAATACAGATTGACAAATGATTAACGAATCCGTATAATAAGCGCATATCAATCATTGATAAATAATTAACGTTAATAAATTGACGGAATTGTTTATCGGACTAAAGAATAAGGCTCATATCATAACAGAAAAACAGGAGGATTCACAAATGGCAAAGAAAGAAACCCACATCCCGGCAATCATTGATACTCCGGAAGCACTGGAAGCAAAGATCGCTGCGATGAAAGAAGCACAGAAACTTTTCGCCACTTATACACAGGAGCAGGTAGATAAAATCTTCAAAGCTGCTGCAACTGCAGCTGATAAAGCACGTATCCCGCTTGCAAAAGCTGCTGTTGAAGAAACTGGAATGGGTATCGTTGAAGATAAGGTCATCAAAAATCATTATGCAGCAGAATATATCTACAATGCGTATAAAAACACCAAAACCTGTGGTGTTCTTGAAGAAGATCCGGTTTATGGAATCAAGAAGATTGCGGAGCCGATCGGTCTGATCGCGGCAGTTATTCCAACTACAAACCCGACTTCCACAGCAATCTTTAAAACGCTGATCGCGTTAAAAACCAGAAATGCGATCATCATCAGCCCACATCCTCGTGCAAAAGGAAGTACGATTGAAGCTGCAAGAGTTGTTCTGGAAGCTGCCGTAAAAGCAGGTGCTCCGGAAGGCATCATCGGATGGATCGATGTACCGAGCCTTGAACTTACAAATCTTGTAATGAAAGAAGCTGACATCATTCTTGCAACAGGTGGTCCTGGAATGGTTAAAGCGGCATATTCTTCCGGAAAACCGGCACTTGGAGTTGGCGCCGGAAACACACCGGTTATCATTGATGACACTGCAGATGTTCGTCTGGCAGTAAACTCTATCATTCACTCCAAAACATTTGATAATGGTATGATCTGTGCATCCGAACAGTCCGTAACAGTTCTCGAAGGTGTATATAAAGCAGTTAAAGAAGAATTTCAGTATAGAGGATGCTACTTCCTGAAGAAAGATGAGATTGAAAAAGTAAGAAAAACAATCCTGATCAATGGTGCACTGAATGCCAAGATCGTTGGACAGAAAGCTGCTACGATTGCAGAGATGGCAGGCGTTACAGTTCCGGCAGAAACCAAGATCCTGATCGGTGAAGTAGAATCTGTAGATATCAGTGAAGAGTTTGCACACGAGAAACTTTCTCCGGTACTTGCCATGTACAAGGCAAAAACATTCGACGAAGCGATCGCAAAAGCAGAACAGCTTGTAGCTGACGGTGGATATGGACATACCTCTTCTCTGTATATCAATGTGAATGAGAAAGAAAAAATGGCAAAACATGCAGCAGCAATGAAGACCTGCCGAATCCTGATCAATACTCCATCTTCTCAGGGTGGTATCGGAGATCTTTACAACTTCAAACTCGTACCATCTCTGACACTTGGCTGTGGTTCCTGGGGTGGAAACTCTGTATCTGAAAACGTTGGTGTGAAACATCTGATTAATATCAAGACTGTTGCTGAGAGGAGAGAGAACATGCTCTGGATGAGAACCCCGGAAAAAGTTTACTTCAAAAAAGGCTGCCTGCCGGTTGCTCTGGATGAGCTGAAAAATGTGATGGGCAAGAAACGCTGCTTCATCGTAACAGACTCCTTCCTGTACAAGAATGGATATACAAAGAAAATTGAAGATAAACTGGATGAGATGGGAATTGTTCATACATGCTTCTCTGATGTAGAACCTGATCCGTCTCTGGCTTCTGCAAAAGCAGGTGCAGCAGCAATGCGCGCATTTGAACCAGACTGCATCATCGCAATGGGCGGTGGATCTGCAATGGATGCCGGTAAGATCATGTGGGTTCTTTATGAAAATCCGGATGCAGACTTCGATGACATGGCAATGGATTTCATGGATATCCGTAAGAGAATCTATACATTCCCGAAAATGGGTAAAAAAGCTTACTTTATCGCTGTACCTACATCTTCCGGTACAGGATCTGAGGTAACACCGTTTGCCATCATTACAGACAAAGAAACAGGAATTAAATGGCCACTGGCTGACTATGAACTGATGCCGGATATGGCAATCGTGGATACCGACAACATGATGAGTGCACCAAAAGGACTGACAAGTGCTTCTGGTATCGATGTTATGACACATGCGATCGAAGCATATGTTTCTATGATGGCTTCTGACTACACAGATGGACTTGCTCTCCGTGCGATCAAACTTGTATTTGATTATCTGCCAAGAGCATACAGAGATGGAAATGATGTAGAAGCAAGAGATCATATGGCAAATGCATCCTGCATGGCCGGTATGGCATTTGCAAATGCATTCCTTGGAGTAAACCACTCCCTGGCTCACAAACTGGGTGCTTTCCATCACATCCCGCACGGTATCGCAAATGCTCTGGTTCTGACAGATGTTATGCGTTATAATGCTGATGAAGTTCCGACCAAGATGGGTACTTTCCCGCAGTATCAGTATCCAAAGACACTGGCACGTTATGCAGAGATCGGACGTTTTGTAGGACTGACAGGAAAAGATGACAAAGAAGTATTTGAGAAACTTCTGGATAAACTGGAAGAACTCAAGAAGATTATTGAGATCAAACCTACGATCAAAGATTATGGTGTAGATGAGAAATACTTCCTTGAGACTCTGGATGAGATGAGTGAACAGGCATTTAATGACCAGTGTACCGGTGCAAACCCGAGATATCCACTTATTGCAGAACTGAAAGAAATCTACCTGAAAGCATACTATGGTAAATAATAAATTTTAGATTGGTGTGTTTTCTTCCATAAAAATATTATAAGCAGTGATTGCCCCGGAATTACAGGAATGTAATACCGGGGCAATTGCTTTATTGGTCATACTATTGTAAGAGAAATTTAGATAAAATTCAGAATCTGTGTATTGCAAGCCGGGGGATATGGATGTTACAATAAGCACTAATGACAATGTTAACATAAACAGAGAGCTTATATAGGAGATATATAAGGAAAAGAAGCTGATGCTTTAGGGGGCATGATTATTGAAACAAAATGAAAACACAAAATATGTAAAACTTGGTATTACAGGAGCGGCAGTTCTGGCATTTGGATTTGCCATCATGTATATTCTGAATCAGAGCAAGAATATTGCAGCAGGTATTCAGTTGGTATTTAATATTCTGAAACCTTTCCTGTATGGTGCGTTGATTGCCTATCTGCTGGCACCGATCTGTAACCGGATGGATGAGCGTTTCCTGAAATGGTTTCCCAAGGCAACAGAAAAGCAGAAGAAAGGTTTGAAATTTCTATCTATTGCAATTGCAGTTATTTGTGCAGTCACGATTGTAGTTCTGCTGATTCTGCTGATTCTTCCGCAGGTATGGGACAGCACAGTGAAGATCATTAAGATACTTCCGGCCAGACTTGCCTATTGTAACCGCATGATTGATCAGCTGCTCAAGGATCAGCCGGAATTACAGACATATTTTAATCATTTTTCATCACAGGTGGAGAATGGTCTGAATGATGTTCTGAAAGCAAATTCCAGTATGATGACAACGATTCAGGGAATTGTCAATAATATTACAGTACAGTTGATCGAGGTTTTAAGCGTATTCAAAAATATGTTTCTTGGATTTTTGATCGCAGTATATCTTCTTGCAAGCCGTAAACTGTTTGGAGCACAGGCAAAGCTTCTTCTGTATGGTATCTTTTCGAATAAATGGGCGAAGATCATTGAAGAAGAAGTTCATTATACAGACAAAATGTTTAACGGTTTCTTTGTTGGTAAGATCATCGATTCTGCAATTATCGGTCTGATCTGCTTTGCGGGAACCACTTTATTGGGATTCGAATCCGCTGCATTTATCAGTGTTGTGATTGGTGTGACGAATATCATTCCGTTTTTCGGACCATTTATCGGAGCAATTCCATGTGCATTATTACTGCTTCTGGGAAGTAATCCGTGGGATGCTTTATACTTCCTGATTTTTATCGTGATACTTCAGCAGGTGGACGGAAATATCATCGGACCGAAGATCCTTGGTAATACAACCGGAGTTTCCAGTTTCTGGGTATTATTTTCCATTCTGTTATTTGGAGGTCTGTGGGGACTGGTTGGTATGGTGATCGCAGTACCATTGTTTGGGGTTATCTATGATATTATCCGTAAACTGACAGCAAGAGGACTGAAGAGAAACAGACATGAAGAGATGATGCAGGAATATAATGAAAAATTTCATGAAGAGCCTGAAGAAACAGAGACAACTCAAAAGGATACGTTCAGCAAAAAAATTAATGCAAAAATCAATGAGTACATTGATAAGAATGTAAATAACAAATAGCATATTGAGTATAAAAATAAGTCCCATGAGTTTTGACTCATGGGACTTATTTTGTGTAAAACACCTTAAGGTGTTTATATTAATGTTTTTATCACTGCTTACGAAATGCTGCACGTTTTCTTTCTCTAGGATCCAGAATTCTCTTACGGATACGAAGGCTTTCTGGTGTTACTTCCAGAAGTTCGTCCTGATCGATGAATTCGATTGCCTGCTCGAGGCTGAGAACTCTTGGCGGTGTCAGTTTCAGAGCTTCATCCGCGGAAGAAGAACGTGTATTGGTCAGATGTTTTGTCTTGCAGACATTCAGCTCGATGTCTTCGGCTTTACCATTCTGCCCGATGACCATACCACTGTATACTTTTTCGCCAGGACCAACGAAGAGTGTTCCACGATCCTGCGCTGAGAACAGACCATATGCAACTGCTTCACCGGATTCAAAGGCAATCAGGGATCCCTGTTTACGATACTGGAAATCTCCTTTATATGGTGCATATCCGTCGAAAGTAGTATTCAGGATACCGGTACCCTTGGTGGAAGTCAGAAATTCACCACGGAATCCGATCAGTCCACGAGATGGAATGTGGAATTCCAGACGAACAGATCCGTCACTTGCTGTGCTCATTCCCTGAAGTTCACCTTTACGCTCGCTCAATTTCTGGATAACAGTACCGGAGAATTCTTCCGGAACATCTACGTAAGCGATTTCCATTGGCTCAAGTTTCTTACCACGTTCGTCCGTGTGATACAGAACTTCCGGTTTACTTACTGCGAATTCATAACCTTCACGGCGCATGTTCTCAATCAGTACGGAGAGATGAAGTTCACCACGTCCGGAAACTTTGAAGCACTCTGTAGAGTCAGTATCTTCTACACGAAGGCTGACATCGGTGTTCAGCTCACGGTACAGACGGTCACGAAGATGACGGGAAGTGATGTATTTACCTTCCTGTCCGGCGAGCGGGCTGTCATTTACCATGAAGTTCATGGAAAGAGTTGGCTCGGAAATCTTCTGGAAAGGAATTGCTTCCGGGTTGTCACCGCCGCAGAGGGTATCACCGATATGGATATCTTCGATACCGGAGATCGCTACGATAGATCCGATAGATGCTTCTTTTACTTCGACCTTGTTCAGACCATCAAATTCATAAAGCTTGCTGATCTTAACTTTTTTACGTTTGTCAAGGTCGTGGTGGTTCAGAAGTGTCAGCTCCTGGTTTACTGCAATTTTTCCATTTTCAACTTTGCCGACACCGATACGTCCAACATATTCGTTGTAATCGATGGTACTGATCAGTACCTGTGTGTCTGCGTCCGGATCACCTTCCGGTGCCGGGATATATTTCAGGATGGTTTCAAACAGCGGAGCCATGTTTTCCGGTGTGTCTGCAAGGTCAAGAACCGCATGTCCTGCTTTTGCGGATGCATACAGGAACGGGCAGTCAAGCTGCTCATCGGATGCTTCAAGGTCCATGAGAAGTTCCAGAACTTCATCAATAACTTCTTCCGGACGGGCTTCCGGACGGTCGATCTTGTTGATGCAGACGATGACATGAAGGTCCAGTTCCAGAGCTTTACGGAGAACGAATTTAGTCTGTGGCATAGCACCTTCAAAGGCATCTACCAGAAGAATAACGCCGTCTACCATCTTAAGAACACGTTCTACTTCACCACCGAAGTCTGCATGGCCAGGGGTATCAATGATATTGATCTTTACTCCCTTGTAATGTACAGCAGTGTTTTTGGATAAAATAGTAATTCCACGCTCACGTTCAATGTCGTTGGAGTCCATGACACGTTCCTGAACTTCCTGGTTTTCACGGAATACACCGCTTTGTTTAAGGAGCTGATCCACCAGGGTAGTTTTGCCGTGATCGACATGGGCGATGATGGCAACGTTACGTACGTCTTCGCGTTTTGTCTTCATAAAAATCGAAATCCTTTCTTTTTTCTTCTATATAAATGTGTAAAAACTTTTTTTCGTGATACGATATTCCAGTTTACCACATTTTTCGCAGATTACAAGGAGTTACAGAAATTTTTTTAATTTTTTGGTTCTAAATCTTCAGGGGTATTCATAGCTTAGTATAGACAAAATACCCAAAGAGGAAGGAGAACAACATTATGGCAGACAAAATCATTGAAAACAATCAGGTATCGATCATGGGGAAAATTGATACAGGCTTCACATTCAGTCATCAGGTATTTGGTGAAGGCTTTTATACCATGGAGCTTCTTGTGCGCAGGCTGAGTGATTCTGAGGACAGGATTCCGGTCATGGTTTCAGAAAGGCTTCTGGATATAACGCAGGATTATACGGGGCAGTATATTGAGATCCATGGACAATTCCGGTCTTATAACAGGCATGAAGAAAAACATAACCGTCTGGTTCTTTCTGTTTTTGCGAGGGAAGTAAATTTTGTTGAGGAGCAGGACGAATCACTTCCGGTCAATCAGATCTTCCTGGATGGATTTATCTGTAAGCCGCCGGTCTACCGAAAAACGCCGCTTGGCAGAGAAATTGCAGATATGCTTCTGGCAGTGAACCGTCCTTACAGTAAATCTGATTACATACCATGTATCTGCTGGGGCAGAAATGCCAGATATGCATCAGCGTTTACTGTTGGAGGTCATGTGCTTCTGTGGGGAAGAATTCAGAGCCGTGAATATATGAAGCGGATCGGTGAGAATCAGTCAGAGAGAAGAACAGCATATGAGGTGTCTGTAAGTAAGCTGGAATATATAGATTAGAAGGGGCAAAGTAGTTCGGTATTGCTTTTTTGGCGGAACTGCGGTAAGATAAGACCAATAATGCGATAAGCGAGTCTTAGATAACATTAAGAGGAAGTATTATGGAAAAAGAATTAACAGAGGTATACTGCGGAAACGGCAAAGGCAAGACTGCACTGGCTATCGGACAGAGTCTCCGTGTGGCTACCCAGGGCAAAAGCGTGATCGTGATCCAGTTTCTGAAAGGAAGAGACCAGCGTTCGCTGGATTTCCTGCAGGATGTGGACAACCTGGATTTTAAGATCTTTCGCTTCGAAAAGAGAGAATGCTGCTACGAAGACCTGACAGAAGAAGAAAAGGCAGAGGAGAAATCCAACATTCTGAACGGACTGAATTTTGCCCGTAAAGTTGTTGTTACTCAGGAATGCGATTTTTTGGTTCTTGATGAGATTCTTGGACTTCTTGACTGTGGTATCATAACAGTTGAGGGAATCGCAGATATACTGAAACACAAGGATGAATCTATGCATATTGTCATGACTGGATGGAATTTCCCGGAGGAATTAAGACCGTATGTAGATGTGATCACAACGCTGAACACCGAGGAAGTTCATCCATTGGATGCCAACGAATAATATAAATTACAGAAGAATAAAAGGAGGAGTTAAAATGGCAATTTTTAAAGGTGCGGGCGTCGCAATTGTTACCCCTATGTATGAAGATGGAAAGGTGAATTACGATAAACTGGAAGAACTGCTGGAATTCCAGATCGCCAACAGCACAGATGCCATTATTATCTGTGGAACAACCGGTGAGTCTTCTACAATGACACACGGAGAACATCTTAAAACAATTAAATTTGCAATTGATAAAGTAAATAAACGTGTACCGGTTATCGCAGGAACAGGTTCTAACTGTACAGAGACAGCAATCATGATGTCAAAGGAAGCTGCATCCTACGGAGCAGATGCATTACTGGTTGTAACTCCTTATTATAATAAAGCAACACAAAAGGGACTTATCGCTCACTATACTGCAATCGCAAATGCAGTTCCTGAGACTCCGATCATTATGTATAATGTACCGAGTCGTACAGGATGTAACATCCAGCCGGCAACCGTTGCCACACTGGTTAAAAATGTTAAGAACATCGTAGGCCTGAAAGCCGCAAGCGGAGATCTTTCTCAGATCGCAAAGACAGTATCTCTGGCAGGTGCTGATCTGGAACTGTATTCCGGAAATGATGATCAGGTTCTGCCGATCCTTTCACTTGGCGGACTTGGCGTTATCTCTGTACTTTCTAATGTTGCACCGAAGGAAACACATGATATGGTCATGAAATTCATGGAAGGTGACACTGCAGGTGCTGCCAAGATTCAGATCGATGCGATTCCGCTGATCAATGCTCTGTTCTGTGAAGTCAATCCGATTCCGGTTAAGACAGCACTGAACCTGATGGGTATGAATGTAGGACCTCTTCGTATGCCTCTTTGTGAAATGGAAGAAAGCAATAAAGAAACCCTGAAGAAAGCACTGCAGGATTTCGGAATTAAGCTGGCATAAAACAGGCATAGGATACGGAGGAATACTATTATGGTAAAAATTATCATGCACGGATGCTGCGGACATATGGGACAGGTGATTTCTGATCTTGTTGCAAAAGATGCCAATGCAGAGATCGTAGCAGGAATTGATGTAACAGATAAAGGAAATACTACTTATCCGGTATTTACCAATATTAAAGAATGTCAGACAGAGGCAGATGTCCTGATCGATTTCTCTTCTGCAAAGGCAGCAGATGCATTACTGGATTACTGCACAGAGCGTAACCTTCCGGTTGTTCTCTGCACAACAGGTCTGTCTGAAGAACAGCTTGCAAAAGTTGAAGAGACAGCAAAAAAGATTCCGGTACTGAAATCTGCAAACATGTCACTTGGTATCAACACTCTGATGAAACTGATCCAGGAAGCTGCAAAGGTTCTTGCAACAGCTGGATTTGATATGGAGATTGTAGAGAAACATCATCATCTGAAACTGGATGCTCCGAGCGGTACAGCGCTGGCACTTGCTGACAGCCTGAATGAAGCGATGGATAATCAGTATCACTATGTGTATGACAGAAGCCAAAAACGTGAGATGCGTGATGAAAAAGAAATCGGTATTTCTGCAGTACGTGGCGGTACGATCGTTGGTGAGCATGAAGTGATCTTTGCCGGCGAAGACGAAGTGATTGAATTTAAGCATACCGCTTATTCAAAAGCCATCTTCGGTAAAGGTGCAATTGAAGCGGCTAAATTCCTGGCTGGTAAACCGGCCGGAAAATACGATATGGCTGATGTGATCGAAGGCTGATCGTAGTTTTGTATTAATATTGAAATTCTGGCAGGCATGTATCGAAAGATATGTGCCTGTTTTTTTACATTATTTTGTATAGGAATCTGCCAGATTGTACATATTATCATTACAAGTTTAAATCCATAGTAAAGGAGAAATTAGAATGAAAAAAATACGCACAATTCTGACAGGAATCCTCCTGATCCTGACGTTGAGCATCTTTACTGCCTGCGGAAATAACAATGCACCGGCAGATGAGGCAGGAACAGCTGCAGAAGAAAACACGACCGATACAGGGACGAATGAAAATGCAGATGCTGTGAATGATAAAAAAGACAATGAAAATACGGATAATTCAAATAATAAAGTAACGGACAACGAAGGTGTGGCAGACGATGCTGCAATCGATAACGGTGATACCATGTCCGAGGGAACAGACAATGATAATGTGCCCAATAATACAGAAGATGGAAATGTGGCGCAGGATCTTGGTGATGGTGTCCGTGATATTGGCGATGGAGTTGGCAACGCAGTAGAAGATGTCGGTGATGCGGTCGGAGATGTCATTGATGGAGATGCCGAGACACGATAACGGTTACTGTTCACCCCGTTCACAGCAACCAATGATTTGATTTATTCGTTTAGCACAATAAAGTGCTTGCATCAGATGAAAAATCATATTATCATAGCATCAGATAAACCTGATGATTTATAGTACAGGCTTCGGATTCAGGAAATCCGGGGCCTTTTTGAAAGGAAAATACAGATGAAATTTCGACCATGCATTGACATACATAATGGAAAAGTAAAACAGATCGTAGGCGGAAGCCTCAAAGATGCCGGAGATCAGGCAAGAGAGAATTTTGTGTCCGGTCAGGATGCAGCCTTTTATGCTGAGCTGTATAAAAATGCCGGATTAAAGGGCGGACATGTTATCCTTTTGAACGGAAAAGATTCAGAGTATTACGAGGCGACCAGAAATCAGGCACTTAAGGCGCTGGCAGCTTATCCGGGAGGCTTACAGATCGGCGGTGGTGTCTGTCCGGATAATGCGGAAGATTATCTGAAAGCAGGGGCAAGTCATGTAATTGTTACTTCCTACGTCTTTAAAGACGGACAGCTTTCCTGGGAAAATCTAAAAAAAATAGAAGAAATTGCAGGAAAAGAGCATCTGGTTCTGGACTTAAGCTGCCGTAAAAAAGACGATCAGTATTTTATTGTGACAGATCGTTGGCAGAAATTTACAAATGTACCGGTGACACTCGAAGTAATGGAAGAACTGGGAAATCATTGTGATGAATTCCTTGTGCATGCGGTAGATGTCGAGGGAAAGGCAAATGGAATTGAAACAGAACTGGCGGACCTGCTTTCTGACTATACACAGCGACCGGTGACTTATGCGGGAGGTGTCGGAAGCATGGAAGATCTGAAACTTCTGAAAAAGCATGGAAAAGATCGTTTGGATGTTACCGTTGGCAGCGCATTGGATCTTTTTGGAGGAACGATTCCGTTTGAAACACTAAAAAATCTGGATGATCTGCATATATGACAGGTGGAAATTCTTGACGAAAAAGTTTCCTGATTATATGATGTAGGCAGGAATATGGGTGGTGAGAACACCCACTAAATAAATGATCACAGGGAGGTATTTATCATGAGTGAAGTACTTGACAAAATCAAAAGCAGAAGAAGTATCCGTAAATACAGGAGTGATATGATTCCACAGGATAAGCTGGAGAAGATCATCGAAGCAGGAACTTATGCGGCAACAGGAATGGGAAAACAGTCTCCGATCATCATTGCTGTAACGAACAAAGAACTTCGTGATAAGCTTTCTGCAATGAATGCAAAGATTATGGGCGTTGATAATATGGATCCATTTTATGGAGCACCGGTTGTTCTGATCGTGCTGGCTGATAAGAGCAGACCAACATGTGTCTATGACGGAAGTCTTGTTATGGGAAATCTGATGCTGGAAGCAGAAGAGCAGGGAATCGGAAGCTGCTGGATCCACAGAGCAAAAGAAGAATTTGAAAGTGAAGAAGGAAAAGAAATCCTGAAATCCCTTGGAATCGAAGGTGATTATGAAGGGATCGGACACTGCATTCTGGGTTATGCGGACGGTCCGGCACCGAAGGCTGCACCAAGAAAAGATTCCTATGTATATCATATAGATTAAACGTAGTAATAATATTGCTTAAATAATGGGTTGGTGGGGAAATTTCCCCACTGACCATTTTTTGTCCATTGAAAATAGAAAGTTTATCTGAATATAATGTAGAAAGATAAAAAAATATTGCCAGAGATGGAGGAAATACCAATGAACAAGATTAAACATGCAGCAGCTAAGAAGGTTTTCGCAGGAGTAATGGATTATGCTGTTGATCAGGTGAATAAGAATCCTGAGACAGCTTATGAGAAAATTATCGACACTGCTGAGAAGTATTTAAAAGATTTTGGAAAGGGTGTGAACTGGGATTATCTCAGGAAAGTTGCCTGTAATCCGGAATATACACTGAATCGTTATATAACTTCCATGGTACAGGAACTCCATCCTAATGTTCTGAAGACAACTCTGATGAATCTTGGATTTGAAGCTTTCTATAATGGAACAAAAACAATTCATGAGATGCGAGAAATACATAAATGTAATATCCCGTGGATCATTCTGATGGATCCTACCAGTGCATGTAACCTGCATTGTACAGGATGCTGGGCAGCAGAATACGGAAACAAGCTGAACCTGTCCTTTGACGATATGGATTCAATCGTTACACAGGGTAAAGAACTGGGAGTTTATTTCTATATGATGACAGGTGGAGAGCCGATGGTAAGAAAGAAAGACATCATCGAACTCTGCAGAAAACACAATGACTGTGTATTCTTTGCATATACAAATGGAACACTGGTTGATGAAGCACTCTGCAAACAGATGCAGGAAGTTGGAAACCTGTTTCTTGCCTTAAGCGTTGAGGGTGAGCCGGATGTTAACGATATGCGTCGTGGAGAAGGTGTGTACAATAAGGTTATGCATGCCATGGATCTGCTGAAAGAGCATGGACTTGTATTTGGTACATCAATCTGCTATACAAGTGCCAACTATAAGAGCGTTACCAGTGATGAGTTTATTAAGATGCTTGTTGATAAGGGTTGCCGTTATGCTCTGTACTTCCATTACATGCCGGTTGGAAATGCAGCATCTGTTGATCTGCTGCTGAATCCGGAACAGCGTGTTTATGTGAAGAACCGTGTAAGAGAGATCCGTAACATGGAACATGGCCCTGGAATCTTCACTATGGACTTCCAGAATGATGGGGAATTTGTTGGTGGATGTATCGCCGGAGGAAGAAACTACTTCCACATCAATGCAAATGGTGATGCAGAACCTTGTGTATTTATCCATTATTCCAATGGAAACATTCATGAGAATACAATCCTTGAGATTCTGAAACAGCCGTTATTCATGGCTTACCATAACAACCAGCCGTTTAACGATAACATGCTTCGTCCATGCCCGATGCTTGAGAATCCAGAGATCCTGCAGCGTATCGTAAAAGAAAGTGGTGCACATTCAACAGATCTGCAGTCTCAGGAGACAGCAGAACATCTTTGCAGTAAGTGTGTTCATTATGCCGAGGAGTGGGCTCCGGTTGCGGATAAACTGTGGGCTGAGGAGCATAAGGAGTAAAAAAATTCATAACATTAAAAACGTCATTCCTGCATCTGTATTTCAGACAATTCAGAAATTCAGAAGTACTAGCAGAATAAAATAATATAAAAAGCACCCCGAAAAATGATGAACTCGCAAAGCTCAGACAGCATCATTTTTCGGGGTAAAATATTATTTTCTTCTTAAGTACTTCTACAAATTTCTTCAGGCGTCTGAATAGCAGATGCAGGAAGGACGTTTTTTTATTCTGAAGTTTTTATATGGGCAGGGAAAGAACCGGGAGACTATTGAGATTAAGAAAGCTAAAGGCACAACGGGATTGGTGATAGAAGCTTAATGGGGAAAGGTTAGGGTTTATTTTTGCAGGGGTTTGTATTAGAATAGGGGTATTGGCAGGAATGTAGTTTCAGGAATTGGAGAGTATTTATGAAGGTTGTTATTTTAGCGGGTGGTTTTGGGACAAGGATCAGTGAGGAGAGTCATCTTAAGCCAAAGCCAATGATCGAGATCGGGGAGAAGCCGATCTTATGGCACATCATGAAGATGTATTCTGCGTATGGTTTTAATGAATTTGTAATCTGCTGTGGATATAAGCAGCATGTGATCAAGGAGTGGTTTGCAGATTACTATCTTCATAACAGCAATATCACATTTGATTTTACACAGGAAAATAAAATGATCGTGCACAATAACGTGCTGGAACCATGGAAGGTAACGCTGGTTGATACAGGTCTGAATACTATGACCGGCGGTCGTATCAAACGCGTAAAAGAGTATCTGGATGGAGATACGTTTATGCTCACTTACGGTGACGGAGTTGCAGATGTAAATATCAGAGAACTTCTGGAATATCACCGCTCCCATGGTAAAATGGCGACGATTACAGCAGCACAGCCGGGAGGACGATTTGGTATCCTGGATATTCAGAATGATGGAACGATCACGAATTTTAAAGAGAAGAAAAAAGAAGACGGAGGCTGGATCAATGCCGGATTTATGGTGCTGGAGCCGTCCATTATTGAGCTGATCGAAGGAGACCAGACTGTATTTGAAAAAGAACCGCTCGTGGAGGCAGCCCGCATGGGACAGCTGAATGCATATCGCCACAAAGGATTCTGGCAGTGTATGGATACTCTGCGTGAAAAGAATCTTCTGGAGACATTGTGGCAGAGTGGACAGGCTCCATGGAAGATTTGGGAATAAACAGAATCGGTCAGAAAACAATCTGGTGTAAAATAAATCTGTTGGAGGAATTGTTTTGAGTGCAACAAGCTGTGATTACTGTGCAAATTATGTATATGATGAAGAAAGTGAAAGCTATTACTGCGATGTGAATCTGGATGAGGATGAATACTACCGCTTTATCAGTACAGAATATAAAGAATGTCCGTATTATCGTAATGGGGATGAGTACAGGGTAGTGAGACACCAGATGTAAAAATTACGAAAGTCAGTAATTAAGGGATCGGAGAAAAACATGATTACAGTAGAGCTGGATAATTTCAGCCTGAGAGAAATCTGCCGGTCGGGACAGTGCTTCCGTATGCACGAGACGGCAGAAAATAACACATATGAACTGGTTGCCGGGGATAAATATCTGAAAATATCTCAGGCAGGAAGCATTGTAAATTTTTATTGCAGTGATGTAGAATTTATCTGTTATTGGGTACCGTATTTTGATATTGATTCGGACTATGGACGCTATATTGAAAAGGTGAATCCGAGGGACACGTATCTGAGTGCGGCAGTACAGTGCGGAAATGGGATCCGTATTCTGCGACAGGATCTTTGGGAAATGATCATTACTTTTTTGATCTCGCAGCAGAATAATATTTCCAGAATCCGGAGCTGTATCGAGAGGCTTTGTGTCAGATATGGTGAGAAACTGAAAGCAGGAGATATCGAATATTATTCCTTTCCGACACCGCAGCAGTTGTCCGGGGCGACAGAAGAAGAACTGCGGAGGCTTGGAATGGGATACCGTGCCAGATATATCGTGGAGACAACGCGAAGCATTCTGGAGGGAGAAGTTTCACTGGAAAAACTGTATCAGATGAAGTATTACCGCAGAGCACGAAAAGAACTGATGAAGCTCAGTGGAGTAGGCGAAAAAGTAGCAGACTGCATTTGTCTGTTTGCATTGCATCACATGGATGCATTCCCGATCGATACGCATATCCGGCAGGTTCTTAACGAACATTATCGCAGAGGTTTTCCGAACAGGAGATATCATGGCATGAGAGGCATTATGCAGCAATATATTTTTTATTATGAACTGATCGGAGAGAGAGGGAAGATATGAAGTATTTTGTAAATGTGCTGGTGGATGTTCTTGGAGCAGTCTATCAGGCAGCAGGCGCATCGCTGCTTATCGCGGTTCTGATCATGTGTGTCTATATGCTGGGAAGGAAGCAGGGGGTTGGACCGGTAGCCAGAGCGTGGATCTGGCAGTTTAAAGAAAGCAGCTGGTTTCGCAGACACTTTTTCCTTGTGTTTTATACCTGTATGCTGCTTTTTCGTACGTTATTCTGTCGGAGCGTCTGGGGAAATCCGCTGGAAAACGTGATCGGAATCTGGGGACTGCATTATAACGGACAGCTGTATACGGAGAATTTTGAGAATCTGATACTGTTTATGCCGTTTATTATTTTTCTTTTCTGGGCGAGAGAAGAAAAAGATCACACAAAGGATAAAAGAATTAAGGAAGTATTGTTGAACAGTTTTGAGATCAGTTTCTGCTTTTCACTTGGAATTGAAACCTGCCAGCTTTTTTTGAAAATTGGAACGTTTCAGCTGACAGATCTTTTCTTTAATACGCTTGGCGGAATGCTCGGTGGAGTGATCTACTGGGGATTTGAGAGAACCAGAAAAAGAATTGTTTTCGGCGTGAAGAGAATAGGCGGCTGGGATGTTATCCCGTGGAAAAATGTCGCACAGAAGGAAGCAGATGTGGAAAACACTGCGGAAACTGTTACAGTCGTAGAGGGAAGCCTTCCGGAAGAGGCGATTGCGCCGGAATGTTCGGAACCAAGATATGCTGCAATCGAGAAACTGGTAAGAGAAGCCGGACAGAAAATGTTGAAGGCGAGACCGGGTGAGGAAAATATCCACAAAAAAGAGGGACTTGCAAATTTCTGCACGGATTATGATACAGCGATCCAGAGATTTCTGATCAAAGGTCTGGGTGAGATTCTTCCGGGAGCTGCTTTCTTCGGGGAAGAAGACACGGAAGGAAACGCCGGTGCTGATGCAGAGGGTGAATTTACTTTCTACATAGATCCGATCGATGGAACTACGAACTTTATGTTTGATTATCATCACAGTTGTATATCGGTTGGTCTGGCGCATGGCGAGCAGATGATTGCCGGATTTGTATATCATCCATATGTGGACGATATGTATGTGGCAGTGAGAGGACACGGAAGTTATCTGAATGGAAAAAGACTTCAGATGGCTGACAAACCGGTGGAAGAGGGAATCGTGGAATTTGGCTGTGCGAGATACAATGAAGCAGGAATCGACTGGCTGTTCCGCGTGGTAAAAGAAATGTTCCAGAACAGTCTTTCTATTCGCTGCGGTGGTTCTGCGGCACTGGGACTCTGCAGAGGAGCATCCGGAAGTAACACCGTTTATCTGGAACTGAAACTGCAGCCGTATGATTATGCGGCAGCATCGGTGATCCTGGAGGAAGCCGGAGGTAAGATTACACAGATCGATGGCAGCCCGATTACCTTACATGAGGGATGCTCGATCATCGGAGGAACACCTGCAGCATGGCAGGAGAGCAAAGAGGCCTTCGAAAAATTAAAAGAAGAGATGTAGATCAGAACCGACAAGATTCTAAAAATCAGTAAAAAAGCATTGTGTGGTTGAAAAACTGCATAGTGCTTTTTTATTACGAAAAAGTTAAAATAAAATAACAAGTGTATTTCGTGCTATTTTGTTGCTGAAAATGATTTTCAATAAGAACATTAATGAGAAAAAAAGTCAATTTCTGGTTAGAAAATGCTAACATTTTTGTGGACATGAAAAAAGAGTTATGGTATAAAAATAAATGGTTAGAAAACGCTAACGCAATGGTGTATAAATAAAGAGGAGGAAGGAAATGGCAAATCAGAGATTGATGAAAAAAGTTGCACCAGTTGTTTTGAGTGCAGCGGTCGTAATGACAAGTATGCCGGCAACAGCTTTTGCAGCAGATTTTTCTGATACAGAAGTTACTGTAGCAGAGGAAAGTGCTGATATTGAAGAAGCAAGTGCAGAAGCTGCGGACACAGATGTTGTGGAAGATACAGAGGATACAGATGTAGACGTTGAAGAAGCAGCAGAGGACGTGACAGAGGATGAAGAAACATCTGATGAAGAACTCTTCAGCGCAGAGGTCAGTGAAGATGAATTTGCTGATGAGGCTGGAGATGGACAGACAGAAGGCGAAGCATATGTCCTCATGAACATTCCTTATGACGATTTTTATAAGGCAGAATTAAAGAATAATGATGTGAAAGTTGATACATTCACATCTGCAACAAAACAGAAGACAAGATCCAGTCTTGCAAAAGGCTCTTATCACGTAAATTCAGATGGAAGCGATATCACTGGTGTGACTTTTCCTGTGAAAGTATCTGATATTTCAGTATTGAAGGACAAAAAACAGATTAAAGATAACGCTTCAGTGAGTATCACAACAGCTATAAAGGGAAAAGAAACTACTACAGAATACAAAGGAAAAGATGCTCTTTTTGAAAGCGACTCATATTCCTATTATGTTCTTTCTGAGGAACCATCCTACTACAAAGAACTGACAGTCGGTGAAGATGGAAGTTTTACATTCAGTGCCATTGAAGGTAAATCAGCAGCACCGGAGAAAAAACAGGTGCAGGCTGAATTCAAAACAAAATCCAACCATGGTGACTACCAGCTGAAGTTTGATAAGACTGAATTCAAAAGCATTATCAATATAGATACTGACACAGTGTATGGTGCAGTTATTAATACAACAGACGGAACAACCTATGGTCTCTGCCATCAGGAAAATATCTGGAAAGGATATGAGTTGGCATGGAGTACAGGATATACAACAGAAAGTAATGGATGCCATCTCAACTCTGAACATTTTGAGTCTATGATCGGAAAGACAATTGACAGCGTAACATATTATGCAAGTAATGGCATTTATACATTAGATATTGCAGATGTAAAGGTTCTGGACAAAAACAGCTATGTGTACGCAGGACTCACCTGGGGCGAATACTGGAGCCAGGAAAATGTGACTGCAGCGGGAAACGTAAGCGGATCTGATGAAAAAGACTCTCATAATGAATCTGATACAGGCGCATTTGATGCAGTAACAAGAGCTACAACAAATCATGGCCTTCACAGAGGAAGCTATCAGTGCATGGCAACAATTTATACAACAGAAGGCAATGCATATCAGTTATCTTACTGGAAGAGCAGTACAGAACCGGTTCTTGCAGATGGAACAGTTGCAATCTGGACTCCGGCAGACAGAAAGACTGGTACTCCGGCATCTATTCAGGTAAATGGCGGAGCGAAAGAAAGTCTTGATCATTATGCAGTAACAGGTATTAAATATGTTCCTGTACAGGTAAAAGCTGAAGATTATGCAGATTTTGCAGCAAAATATCCGGTAGTAAAAAATGGTGAAACACTTGTCGGTGGTTTCTCAGAAAACAATCTGAAAGCATACAGCGAGACTGCAAATGTAACAGTAAACACAAATGGACTGAAAACAGTAACTAAGAATGAAGATGGAAGCTTCTCTTTCAGTGCAAGAAAAACAGGAACAGAATCCGGTATTCAGGGAACTGATCTCAAAGTTGCAACTGGAATTAAGCCAGAGGTTAAAACAGCAAGTGGATCTTATGGAGAATTCCTTCGTGTGGATCTGAATGGTAATTATGGTGGTCTTGGTGCTGCAATGCAGGCAGTTAAATGGGATTACTATGGAAATGGTAATACAGTACTTGCAACATATGGTACGAAATTTGCTGCTGATAACTGGATGCATAAAATGATGGGAATTCAGCTTGGTCTGACACATTCTGTAAGATGCCAGCTTCCGGCAGGAACAGATGGAACAGGTCACTGGAAATTGACCGTTTATGCACTGGGATATCAGGACTATACATTTGAGTTTGATGCAACAGCTACCAATATTGTGACTCCAACAGATCCGTCCACAATTGATACAACAGCACTGAAAGCAGCACTTGAAAAAGTAAAAGCTCTCAATAAGGATGATTATACAGAGGAATCCTGGAAGAAAGTAGAAGATGAAGCTACTGAAACACAGGAAATGCTGAAAGAAATTGAGGCAGCAATTAAGGATAAGACAACAGTTGCATTCAGCCAGGCTGCAGTAGATGAGCAGGTTAATGAGCATCTGACAGCAGCAATCAATGGACTTGTGAAGAAAGAAAAACCGGTAGAGCCGGTAGTGACACCAGATGTTAAACCAACAGTAACACCAGGTAAAAATGAAACTAAGCCAACAGCAACTCCGACGCCAGTAGTTAAGCCTGGTATCACTGCAAAAGTCTCACAGGTTTATGTCGGAAAGAAAGCTACAATCAAAGTTACCAAAACTAAGGTAACAGGAAAAGTTACTTTCAAATCCAGCAATAAGAAAGTTGCAACAATCAACAGTAAGGGTGTTATCACAGGTAAGAAAGCTGGAAAAGCTGTTATTACTGTAAAAGTTGGTAAATACACCAAGAAATTAACTGTTAAAGTTAAGAAACCTTCCTTCAAGCTTGTAAAATCTTCTGTAAAGCTGAAAAAAGGTAAGAAAACAACGATTAGAGTAAAAGCAGCACCGGTATCTAAAGTTACATACAAGACCAGCAACAAGAAAGTTGCAACAGTTAACAGCAAAGGTGTTGTAACAGCTAAGAAGAAAGGAACAGCAAAGATTACTGTTAAATGCAATGGAATTACAAGGACATTCAAAGTAACAGTAAAATAATTCCTTTATAAAATACACATACAAAAGAACGGGGGCCGTTTATAACTGCCCCTTCTTTTGTATGTTAAGGGGTAGATTATATGTACAAAAAGAATCTTATGAAACTTCTTCCGGCAGTTGCTGTAATTATTGCGATCGCAGCAGCTGGATTTCAGCAGGACAGTGAAGTGAAAAGTACAAAAACAGTTCAGGCAGCTGAGAATGAACTGATAAAATCAGATGAACTTACGAGTCTGCTGACAACTGCATATTTTAATGACGGAGGAATGAAGGATACGGATGAGGCAGACAGCAGCATTCTGAAAACAAAGAAAAGTAAATCCAAAATAAAAAAAGCGGGAATTACGACAGGAAAAACAAAAGCACTTCCGGAAAAGTCAGCAGCAGCTTCTGGGCAGGGGCAGGGAACGACCACGACACCTACAACTTCTGTTCCAAAGGGCGGATATAAAGATGGGATTTATCAGGGAAGTGGAACTGGATTTGGTGGAACGATCACTGTTCAGGTAACGATTTCCGGAGGAAAGATTGCTTCTATAGAAATACTGAGTGCTGCTGGTGAAACAGGCTCTTATTTTGCATCAGCCAAAGGCGTGATCAGCAAGATGATTTCCGGTCAGACTCCAAATGTCGATGCAGTAAGCGGCGCAACCTATTCCTCAAATGGAATCATCCAGGCAGTTCAGAATGCACTGTCAAAGGCCGGAAAAGGAAAAGCTGCAAAGACAACGAAAAAGACGACAAAGAAGAATACCAATACTTCAAATAAAACAACGATACCGGTTGAAATCACAAAACCGTCCGGAGAGGTAACTTATAAAGATGGAATGTATACTGCAGAAGCAGAAGGATTTGACGGTCCGATAAAAGTTACTGTTACGATTAAAGACGGAAAGATAACCGCAATCACAAATACGAACACTGATACAAAAGAATATTTTAATAAGGCATGGAATAGTATTCAGCCGAAGATTCTTGAGAAGCAGGCAGTGTATGGTGTGGACACCGTAATCGGAGCAACGTTTTCTTCAAATGGTATTCTCAAGGCGGTACAGAAAGCCCTGGAACAGGCTTCGGTAAATGTGACACCGGCACCAGAAGTGACGGTAAGTCCAACTCCGGTACCGACAACCGCTCCAGCACCGGTTATACCGGACACTCCGAAGGTTTTATATAATGACGGAACGTATACGGGTACTGGAATTGGATATGGTGGAAAGATAAATATCAGTGTAACAATTAAAGATGGAATAATTACGGAAGTATCTCAGACCAATGAAGGAGAAACACCAAGATATTTCAGAAATGCATGGAATGTAATACAGCCGGCAATTATTGCAAAACAAAGCACAGATGGCATTGATACTGTATCAGGAGCAACATATTCTTCTGAGGGAATTCTGTATGGAGCAAAATCAGCTTTAGAGCAGGCTTTAAAAACTTCAGATATAACAGCGACACCAACTCCGAATCCAACAGCAACACCGGAACCAACGGCAGCACCGGAACCAACGGCAGCACCGGAACCAACGGCAACACCGGAACCAACAGCAACACCGGAACCAACAGCAACACCGGAACCAACGGCAGCACCAGAGCCAACAACAGCACCCGGAGCTGGGTATAAAGATGGAAGTTATACGGGAACAGGAGAAGGATTCAATGGTCAGGTAACTGTTACGATTAATGTATCAGGGGGAAATATTGTGTCAGCCGGATATGATGGGGAAGATGATGAACCGGAATTTTCAAATGCATGGAATGGCATTTATAATCAGATCATGGGAAAACAGTCTGCCGATGGAATAGATACAGTGACAGATGCTACATATTCTTCAAATGGACTGATTCAGGCATTTCAGAGTGCTATCAGCCAGGCAAAATAATAAATGTTCGATAGTGAAAAAGAAAACTTGAAAATATAAGGAGTCTGAAAGGAAAACTTTAGATGAAATACCAGAATTTTATTATGAGAATTTTGTGTCTTCTGTTGATTCTTGCCGCTGTAGTAGGATATAATTCTATGCAGAAAAAAGATACGCAGGCACAGGAATCACAGGAGATTACGGCACTCACAAAGCGTGTGGAGAAGCTGGAAGAACAGAATACGGAGATACTCTCTGCTCTGGAAGAGGCTGCTAAGAATCAGGAAGCAGCGATCGCACAGGCACAGAGGGATGCAAAAGACAAAGATGATGCTGCAAAAGAGGATGCGGAGGGAGCTGACGCTGCAGATACAGAAGAGTCTGATGATTCGGAAAATGTATACAAAGATGGTACGTATACCGGTTCTGCACAGGGATTTGGAGGTGCGATCACCGTACAGGTCACACTTGCAAATGATGAGATCACAGATATTCAGGTGACAAGTGCACCGGGTGAGGATTCCGCTTATCTTTCGCAGGGAGAGGGCGTGATTAGTTCCATCATTTCTGCGCAGAGTACGGATGTGGATACGGTATCAGGTGCGACATTCAGCTCTACAGGTATTATCAATGCAGTTGTAGATGCTCTTGGAAAGGCGGAGAACTGATGAAAAAGAGGCAGAGAAAGGTCCGTCTGATCCGGGCTGCCATACAGCTTGTATTTTTTATCTTTTATCCGGCGCTTTTTTCAACGGCATTTGCGGGCGTGAAATCTATTTTTCAGGCAATTGCAGCACACCAGCAGATTGCCTGGAACTCATTTCTTGATGTGACAGGATTACTTCTTCTGGTTACGATTTTGTTTGGCAGACATTTCTGCGGATATGCATGTGCATTCGGTTCATTGGGAGATGCCATGTATGAACTGACTGTTTTTATCAGACAGAAAGTATTTCATAAAAAGGGAAGACATGGTTATCCGGAAAAAGCAGTCAGAATTCTTCAGAAGGTGAAATATGTGCTTCTGGCATTTCTTCTGCTTTCCATCCTGACCGGATGGTATGCATCCCTTCAGGGGATGAGCCCGTGGGATGTCTTTTCCATGCTGACAGCAAGAAAACTTCCAAATGCTTCTTATAAGATTGGAATTATCCTGCTGGTGCTGATCCTGATCGGAATGTGTACACAGGAAAGATTTTTCTGTCAGTTCCTTTGTCCAATGGGAGCAGTTTTTGCAATGATGCCGATCCTTCCGTCTGCACTGTTTAACAGAAACAGGGAGAAATGCCCTTCAAAATGCGGACTGTGCAGGAAGAGATGCCCTGCACATCTGGAGATTGACGGAGATACACCGCTTTCAGGGGAATGTATCTGCTGTCATGCCTGCCAGGTGACCTGCCCACGTAAAAATATTCAGATTGGCCCGGTAAAAGAGCGGGAAATGGTGAAAGAATGAAGATAAAAAAGAAGTCAGCTGTCATGCTGTGCGGAGTTTTCTGCACGGCATTGACAGCAGTTCCGGTACTGGCGGATATAGAGGTACAGAAATATACAAATACGGATTTTGCAATGGATACAGTTGTGTCTGAAACATTGTATACAACAGGAGATGACCTGAATACTGCAATTGGTCAGAAGATACGGGATATTGAGACAGAGTATCTTTCCTGGACGGATGAGGATTCTCAGATCGCGAAACTGAATGCAGCATCGGGAGAAACAACGGAAGTTTCAGATGAGCTTGCCGGCTATTTGGAAAAAATATTTCAGCTTGCGAAGGATTCGAATGGAGCTTTTGATCCAACGATTGGAAAGATCATTCGTCTCTGGGATATTACAGGAGAAAATCCTCATGTCCCGGAGCAGTCAGAGCTGGATGAACTTCTGAAAGATGTGGGATACCAGAAAGTATCTCTGGATGGCGATAAGGTAACGCTGGAAAAAGGAGCTACTCTGGATCTGGGAGCAACCGGAAAAGGAATTGGCTGTGATGTAGTTTCTGATTTTCTGAAGACACAGGAAGATGTGTCAGGAATGATCCTGAACCTTGGCGGTAGCAGTGTTATGGCTTACGGCGAGAAACCGGATGGTTCTGACTGGAAAGTTGCTGTGACTGATCCGCGTGATGTCGAAGGCGATTACCTTGGTGCGATCACACTGGAAGGTGGAGAATTCCTTTCGACTTCCGGTGACTATGAAAAATATTTTATGGAAGATGGTAAGAGATATCATCATATCCTTGATCCGAAGACAGGATATCCGGTGTGGAATGGTCTGGACTCTGTGACGGTTGTCTGTGACAGCGGACTTCTGGCAGATGGACTTTCTACAGCATGTTTTGTACTTGGAATGGATGATGCATTAGAATTGCTTGAGAAATATAATGCGGAGGCAGTCTTTGTAGATGAGGATAAGAACGTGTATCTGACGTCCGGGATGAAAGACCGTTTTGAATTGATGAAGAATACCTATACAGTGAAAGAGGCAGAATAAAAAAACAACGAAATTGTCTTCGGACGATTTCGTTGTTTTTACGTTACAGTAAATGATTTATATAAAATTAAAAATGAATACGTTTCAAAACTTCATTAGTCAGTGTTCCAATCAGTAATCCGGTAATGACACCGGAGATCAGCAGTGCCGGTGCATAGTAGATCAGACCGGACGTCATGGTGATCAGACAGGCAATCAAAAGCTGACCAATATTATGGGAGACACCGCCGGCAACACTGATACCGAGGATGCTGAAGTCGGATTTTTTTTTCATAACCGTCATGACGGTGAGGCTTAAAGCTGCACCGGCCAGACTGTACAGAATACTGAAAAGATTTCCGAACATGAATCCGATGATAAAGATACGGATGACAGAAACAAGGGCGGCTTCTTTCCAGGTATATTTTTCAAGGATAAACAGGACTGCAAGATTGGCCAGCCCGAGTTTCATTCCCGGAATTCCGGCAAAAAAGGGAATCAGTGATTCCACATAGCCAAAGATGATTGCTACTGCGGCAAAAAGCCCGAGATTGGCAAGTTTTTTCTGATTCATGGCAGGTTCCTTTCAGGGAGAATTCTCCCGGAATGATGATAAAGTTTCAGACAGCAGTATCGAATTCAGGGGAATCTTCATTGAGGGATTCTCCTTTTTCGCCTTCAATCACAACTTTATTCGGCAGACAGACAATCGTTCCACCGGTACTGTCAACTGCTTTCTGTTTCATACAGAGGTGGTCCGGGCAGTCGGCTTCGGTCATTTTGACCTCGCCGTTTTTTATTTCGCATACATTGGTGCCGTTTATTTTGATCACCTGATCTTTCCCAAGGGAATAGGTGCCGTATTCCTCGCCGTTTACGGTAATTCGGATACTTCCGTAATTCCCGCGGCGGGTGAGATACATGCCACCCCAGAGGAGCAGGGCAAACACCACGATGCCAATAATAAAAGTCAGTTCTTTTTTCTTCAATTTCAATACCTCAGTCAAAAAAGTATGTTCATAAGATGCGTAGAAGGTTGAGTTTATGGTTTCTTTTGAACTTACAGATACGCAGACTATCATAGCATATCGAAGATTGATTGACAAGCATAAGTTAGAAATAACAAACAAATGCACGGGGATTCGTCATGGACATACTTTATTTAAGAAATATTCATTGTTTTCCCCGGTGGAAAGTGGTAAAATAGTAAGGATTTCTTAAATAGGACAAATACGATAATTTCGTATATAAGCGATCAATAAATACAGAAACAGGAGCAGGCTATGAATTTATTCCAAAAAGTATTCGGGACAAGAAGTGAGCATGAAGTAAAACGTATCATGCCGCTTGTGGAGAAAACAGAATCACTCCGCCCGGAAATGCAGAAATTAACAGATGAACAGTTAAGAGACAAGACCAGAGAATTCAAGAAGCGTCTGAGTGAAGGTGAGACACTGGATGACCTTCTTCCGGAGGCTTTTGCGGTTGTACGTGAAGGTGCCAAACGAGTTCTTGGTATGGAACATTACCGTGTACAGATCATCGGTGGTATCATTCTTCATCAGGGCCGTATCGCAGAGATGAAGACCGGTGAAGGTAAAACCCTTGTTTCTACACTTCCGGCATATCTGAATGCACTGGAGGGTAAAGGCGTTCATATCGTAACAGTCAACGACTACCTGGCAAAACGAGATGCTGAGTGGATGGGTAAGGTTCATGAGTTCCTTGGACTGACAGTAGGTGTTGTCCTGAATGATATGAAACCAGAAGAGCGCCGTGCAGCATACGGATGCGATATCACATATGTAACAAACAACGAACTGGGATTTGATTATCTTCGTGACAATATGGTCATCTATAAAGAACAGCTGGTACAAAGAGATCTGCACTACTGTATCATCGATGAGATCGACTCCGTCCTGATTGACGAGGCACGTACACCTCTTATCATTTCCGGACAGAGCGGTAAGTCCACCAAGCTTTATGAAGTATGCGATATCCTTGCACAGCAGCTGGAACGTGGTGAAGCCAGCCATGAGATGACAAAGATGGCAGCCATCATGGGTGAAGAGGTTGTTGAGACCGGTGACTTCGTAGTAAATGAAAAAGATAAGATCGTCAATCTTACTGAACAGGGTGTGAAGAAGGTTGAGAAATTCTTCAATATTGAAAACCTGGCAGATCCGGAGAACCTGGAAATCCAGCATAACATCACACTGGCACTTCGTGCACATAATCTGATGCACAAAGACCAGGATTATGTTGTAAAAGATGACGAGATTCTGATCGTTGATGAATTTACCGGACGTATCATGCCGGGACGTCGTTATTCTGACGGACTTCATCAGGCAATCGAAGCAAAAGAACATGTTAAGGTCAAAAGAGAGAGTAAAACGCTTGCGACGATCACATTCCAGAACTTCTTTAATAAATATGACAAGAAGGGCGGTATGACCGGTACAGCACTTACAGAAGAAAAAGAATTCCGTGATATCTACGGAATGGACGTTGTAGAGATCCCTACCAACAGACCAGTACAGCGTATAGACCTCGAAGATGCTGTATATATGACAAAAAAAGAAAAATTCAATGCAGTTGTTGAGGCTGTTAAAGAAGCTCATGCGAAACAGCAGCCGGTTCTGGTTGGTACGATTACCATTGAAACATCCGAACTTCTCAGCAAGATGCTCCGTCGTGAAGGTATTGCGCATAACGTACTGAATGCGAAGTTCCATGAACTGGAGGCTGAGATCGTTGCACAGGCCGGACAGGCAGGAGCTGTTACAATTGCTACCAACATGGCAGGTCGTGGTACGGATATCAAGCTTGACGATGTGGCAAGAGAAGCCGGTGGTCTGAAGATCATTGGTACAGAACGTCATGAGTCCAGACGTATTGATAACCAGCTGCGTGGACGTTCCGGACGTCAGGGAGATCCGGGTGAATCCCGTTTCTATATCTCTCTGGAAGATGATCTGATGCGTCTGTTTGGTTCTGAGAGACTGATGAAGATCTTTACTTCACTTGGTGTTGCTGAGAACGAGCAGATCGAACATAAAATGCTTTCCAATGCAATTCAGAAAGCACAGGAGAAAATCGAGTTCAATAACTTCGGTATCCGTAAAAATCTTCTGGATTATGACCAGGTTAACAATGAACAGCGTGAGATTATTTACAAAGAGCGTCGCCAGGTTCTGGATGGTGAGAACATGCGAGATACGATCTACAAGATGATCACAGATATTGTAGACAGTACAGTGGACATGTGTTTCTCTGATGATGTAGATGCAGTTGACTGGGATCTGAATGAGTTTAATACAACACTCCTTCCGATTATTCCGATCGAGCCGCTTACTACAGAGAAAGTAAAAGGCAAGAGAAAAGATGAAATCAAACATCTGATCAAAGAGGAAGCCGTGAAGCTTTACGAAACGAAGGAATCTGAGTTCCCTGAAGCAGAGCAGCTGCGTGAACTTGAACGAGTAGTTCTTCTGAAATCCATCGACAGCAAGTGGATGGATCATATCGATGATATGGAGATCCTTCGTCAGGGTATTGGACTTGTAGGATACGGCCAGAGAGATCCGGTAGTAGAATACAAGATGAGTGCTTTTGAGATGTTCAACAATATGATCAGTTCTATTCAGGAAGATACGGTACGTATGCTGTATCATGTCCATGTTGAACAGAAGATTGAACGTGAGCAGGTAGCGAAAGTTACCGGAACAAACAAAGATGACACATCTGTTAAGAAACCGGTTCAGAGAAAAGAGGACAAGGTTTATCCGAACGATCCGTGTCCGTGCGGAAGCGGCAAGAAGTACAAACAGTGCTGTGGACGTAAATTGATGAAAGCATAATATATTAATATATAACAGAGCACCGATTCATATATTGATTCACAGGTAACCGGATAACGATCTGGCGAACTAACTGCTAACTATGACTAGGCATTCTCTCAGGAGTACCTTCGAGAATGAGTCATCGTAAGCAGTGGATTTTGCCAGAATCTAAAACCATCCGGAAATAACCTGTTCATTCAATATATGAAGCGGTGCTCTTGTTTATATACAAAAACTCCCTGCATGAATTTGGTTACATACAGGGAATTTATAATGTTATTTAAAAGAATTTTGCGATTTCGCTGAGTTCTTTTCGATGTGGGCGGATTGGGTCTTCGGCTGCTTTGCCGACTGCGATAACGGATACAATAGTCTCTGTTTCCGGGATGTTCAGAATCTCACGGAGTCTGTCTGCTTCACGGAGTCCCATGATCAGAGTGGACAGACCGAGATCTGTGGCTTTCAGAATGAGATTTTCGTTCTGCAGACCAAGATCGTAGCATCCCCATCCGTTGCCGAGTTCGTTATCAGCACTGCCGTCTTTCTGAAAACCGGCACGGTCATGAACGAAGGTTGTGATGATCAGTGCGGCATGTTCTGATTTACCGGCATTTCCGGCGTCCGGCAGGCATTCCATGCGGATTTTATCTACCATCTCTTCAGACAGGACACAGTAATAACGGCCGGTCTGGGAGTTTTTCCAGGATGGAGCTTCCTGTGCGGCACGAAGCAGTTCTTCCATCTGTTCTCTGGTGACACCGGCACTGTATTTGCGGACAGTTCTTCTTGTTTCTAATACTTTCTGAAATTCCATGACATTTAAGCCTCCTTAATATGTAAATGAAATGGCATACAGGAAATTCTGTATGCCATTATTATGCCATTTTACGTCAGAAAATGCAATTCTGCAGAACTGTTCATATACAAATATCCGGCACGATAAGGGATTTTTGTTCAAAATTTCAAGATGTATCATCTGATAAACAGATATGCTGTATATCCGATATAACTCAGTACACAGATAGCTCCTTCTGTACGATTCATAGACTTCCTGGTATATGCAAAAACAAACAGAAGGATTCCGCTTACCAGCAGAATTGCACAGTCAATAACAGATTCAGATAGGATATGAAGCGGTGAAATCGTAGCTGACATACCCAGGATAAAAAGAATATTGAAAATATTCGATCCGATTGCATTTCCAAGAGCCAGACCGCTGTCTCCTTTTCGTGTAGCTACGATTGAAGTCACAAGCTCTGGCAGGGAGGTACCGATCGCAACAATGGTGAGACCGATAAAGTTCTGGCTCACACCAAATGATACTGCAATCTGGCTTGCATTGTTTACTACAAGATTACCACCGAAGATAACGGCAACAAGCCCACCGGCGATAAAGATAAGAGATTTATACAAAGGCATGCTCTTTTCATCCGGACAGCTACTTCTTGTTTTTAAAGCAGAGAAAATCATATTTACAATGTAGAAAATCATTCCGGAAAGAAGCAGGATCCCTTCCAGTCTGCTGAGTCTGCCGTCTGCGATCATAACACAGAGAATCGCAGTGATCAGAATATTAACCGGCATATCTCGTTTCAGAATATCGCGGTTTGTTTTGAAACCAGCCATAAATGCGCAGATACCTACAACAATAAGTCCATTAAAAATATTGGAACCGATAATATTGCTGACAGCAATATCATTGTTGCCGGCAAGTGCCGCATTGATGCTGACAGAAGCTTCCGGGGCACTGGTTCCCATGGCAACGATCGTAAGACCTATGATGACGCTGGGAATCTTGAGAAACCTGGCAAGTGAAGAACTTCCCTCCACAAAAAAATCAGCACCTTTAATTAATAATACAAAGCCGATAATCAGTAACAGATATTCCATATAAGCTCCTTTCCTGTGATAAAAGCATGGAATAAAAAAAGAGACCTTTATCACATCAAAAAAATTGATTGATAAAAGTCTCGTTGATTACAACAATAACCGGCCGTATGGCGTGATGACGATCATTGTTTCATCCTGTATGCAGGATGATAACTACTCCCTCTTATTGATATTATAGTAAACAAATGGAAAGAAAATGTCAAACAAAAATTTATTTTATCTTTGCCTTTCTGGCTTCTTTCTTAGCTTCCAGGTTAGAAACAACCATTGTGCAGGCAGCATCACCAGTGATGTTTACAGTGGTACGTCCCATATCAAAGATACGGTCAACACCGGCAACAAGTGCGATACCATCTACCGGAAGTCCTACAGAAGTAAGAACCATAGCCAGCATGACCATACCTGCTCCAGGTACACCGGCGGTTCCGATGGAAGCAAGTGTTGCAGTAAGTACGATCGTCAGCATCTGAGAAAGTGTCAGATGGATTCCGTAACAGGATGCGATAAAGATAGCACAGATACCCTGATAGATTGCTGTACCGTCCATATTGATCGTAGCTCCAAGCGGAAGTACGAAAGATGCGATTTCGCGTTTGGCACCAAGTTTTTCGGTACATTCCAGGTTGATCGGAAGAGTTCCTACAGAAGAAGCACTGGAGAAAGCAAACATGATTGCCGGAAGCATGCCTTTAAAGAATTTCAAAGGACTTAATCCACCCAGCGTTCTGACTGTCAGAGAATATACAACAACAGCATGCACAACGTAGCAGATATATGCTGCCAGAAGGACCATTGCCAGAGAACCGATGATTGCCGGACCATTGGCTGCGATAACCGGGCACAGCAGGCAGAATACACCGATCGGTGACAGTTTCAGGATCATTTCCATACATTTCATGAAAATCTCATTCAGATCATTAAATGCGTTTACAACACGGACATTTTTCTCTCCAACCAGAATGATCGCGAAACCAAGGATCAGGGCCATTACGATGACCTGAAGCATATTGGCTTCTGCCATTGGTGAAATGAAGTTGGACGGGAAAATATTTACCAGTGTGTCCATGAAAGAAGTTGCTTCTGCAGCTTCATAAGACAGGTCTGTTGTTGCAACTACAGGAAACAGTCCTCTGAACAGGTTTCCGCCGACCAGACCGATCGTTACAGCAAAAGCTGTTGTGCACAGATAAAAAACAACCGTTTTCAGACCGATAGACCCGACTTTTTTGATATCACTCATTGAAATAATACCACACATGATGGAAAACAGGACGATCGGAACGACAATAAACTTGATTAGATTCAGGAAAATTGTTCCAAAAGGTTTGATATAAGACTCGGCAAAATCAGTATAGTTCTGCATCAGCAGACCGGCAATGATCGCCAGGACCAGTGCGATAAAAATCTGCATGGCCAGTGACATTTTTTTCTTTTCTTTCATTAGGATTCCCTCTCTTTCTCTCCCTTTTCAGGTTTCAGGTATAAAAAATGGCATTGCAAATAAACGCAATGCCTTCGTCGCCATCACCCGACCTTATAATTGTATCATATTGATAAAAAGGATGCAATAAAAATCGGGATTTTGGTATATTTTTCTAGTGATATTGACAGCTATTCACAGGAAGGTGCTTTACCGAACTGTTTTTTATATGCCCGGACAAATGTTGTATAATCATGAAATCCACTTGCCTGTGCTGCTTTCATAACGGGCATTCCCTGACTGATGAGAGAGCGCGCCATGAGGAGCCGTTTACTGGTAATATAGTTGTGGATAGTATAACCGGTCTCATTTTTGAATTTTCGCATCATATGATATTTGCTGAAAAAAAATCGATTGGCAAGCTGATCAATTGAGAGATTTTCTGACAGATTGCGATTGATATATTTCAGGAGCTGTTCTACCTGTGTGTCAGAGGAATATGTTTTTTTGTCCGGGGAACTGCTCGTGCGAAGAAAAATCCGGTTGATATATATCATGAATTGAGTAAACAGCGCATTTCTCAGTACTGTATCTCCAAAATGTTTGTTCTGTAAGGTCTGCTCTATTTCTGGAAGCAGATCTTTCAGACGTTCCTGCAGGGCAGAATCGGCTCTTACAAGGTTGAAACTGCGATCGTTTGCTTTTTGAAAGCAGGTATTCAATTCCTGGCAGGAAAGATCATCACGAATCCAGAAAATATAGCGCTCATACGGAACCGATGGATCAATCTCTGGTTTGTGGATCGCACCCTGGCTGACAAGCAGAATATCCCGTGGTTTCAGATGATACGCTTTTCCTTCTATATGATAGGTTACCTTCCCGGAAATAAAAACAATGATTTTATGAAAATCATGATAATGATAAGAAAAATCTTTCTTTGTCTGGTCATTGATATGGAACAGTCGAAAATCTTCTTTCAGATATCCGGTTTTCTCGAGATTATACTGTGAATAATCCATGAGATACCTCCTCAGAAAACGAATGTTTGCTATATATTAGGATTTTATATAATCATTTTATTATATTATAGCATTTTTTGCAATATAGCACGCATTTTATTCTATATACATAGCAAAAAGAAAACTATATACTGGAACAAAAGACGTACGTAAATACGATTACTTAATTCGGAAAGAGAGGATATGGTTATGGATAACTGTATTACAATGATAAAATATCAGGGACTTGGAAATGATTATCTGGTGCTGGATCCAAACAAAAACCGTGTACAACTTCAGGGCAAGAAAATCGCACTGCTGTGCCAGCGAGGCTTTGGACTTGGAGCAGACGGTATTCTCTACGGACCGATTGAAATTGATGGGAAGATGGGCGTTCGTATTTTTAACTCAGATGGAAGTGAAGCTGCCATCAGTGGAAACGGTGTCCGTATTTTTGCAAAATATCTGATGGATCATGAATATGTAAAAGAGCAGAAATTCAGTATTCAGACACTTTCCGGACCGATAGAGGTGGAATGCCTGAACAATCGTGCTACTGAATTTCGTGTAAAAATGGGCAAAGCCTCTTTTATCTCCAGGGAAATTCCGGTAACTGGAGAAGTTCGTGAAGTAATCAATGAGTCCTTTACTTTTCATAATAAAGAGTACAAAGCTACCTGTCTGACCGTCGGAAACCCACATTGCATTATTTTTATGAATCAGGTGACACCGGAACTGGCAAAAGAGCTCGGACCATATGTGGAAAATGCTGATGAATTTCCGGAAAAAATGAATCTTCAGATCTGCCGCAAGATCGATACAGGCAACCTGGACATTGAAATCTGGGAGAGAGGTTCGGGATATACAAAAGCCTCCGGTACAGGAAGCTGTGCGGCAGCTGTGGCAGCATACAGACTTGGACTTGTTGAAAACAGAGTCAATGTAAATCAGCCAGGCGGTATGATCCAGATTGACATCAAAGATGACGATACGATCTATATGACTGGTACAGTCGGATATGTGGCGGATATGAGTGTGGCTGAGAGCTTCTTCTCATAAAAAATATAAAACATAATTACGAGATATATTCTAAGGGAACAGTGTAGGACGACTGTTCCCTTTCTTTCTGACTTATGGTAAGATAAATTAATATTATCAAACCTGCAAGGGAGGAACTTTCCGATGAATATAACAATGCTTGGAACAGGAAATGCAATGGTTACGGAGTGCTATAACACATGTTTTGTTCTGGAGGATGGGGATAAACATCTTCTTGTCGATGGTGGTGGTGGAAATACACTGCTTCGTCAGCTGAAACAGGCAGGTTTTGATTGGAAAGATATGCGCGAGATCTTTGTGACACATAAACATGTAGACCATATCATGGGGGTTGTCTGGATGATCCGCATGATCTGTCAGAATATGAAACAGGGACAATATGATGGAGAAGCAACTATCTATGGACACGAGGAAGTCATCCGAATTCTCAAAGAAATGGCAGAGATGCTTTATCCAGCAAAACAGACCTGCTTTATTGGAGACCGTCTGCATCTGGTTGTGGTAAATGACGGAGAAGAAAGAGAATTGATGGGACATAAGACAACATTCTTCGACATTCAGTCCACCAAGGCAAAACAATATGGTTTCTGTATGGATATGGGAAATGGAGAAAAGCTTACCTGTTGTGGTGATGAGCCATATAATGAATGCGAGAAAAAATATGCCGAGAACAGCAAATGGCTGCTTCATGAAGCTTTCTGCCTTTATGATCAGGCAGATGTTTTTCACCCATATGAAAAACATCATTCAACGGCAAAAGATGCCAGTGAATTGGCGGAGCAGTTAGGTGTGCAGAATCTGATCCTTTATCATACAGAGGATAAAAACATCGCCCGCCGTAAAGAATTATATACAGAAGAGGGAAAGAAATATTTCAGCGGTAATCTGTATGTGCCGGAAGATCTGGAAAAGATTGAATTATAGGCAAAATTATGGTATTGTATAACAGTATATGATTATTTATATTTATTATATAGAAAGAAGGTGAAGCTGTGGTTGAATTAGATCAGTTCAAGAGTATTCTTGCAACATACACAGAACCATTAGTGGAAGTGAGGGATTCACTTTGACCTCGCTAATAAAGAGCAGAGGGTTGAAGAATTAGAGCGTGAAATGGAAGCGCCGGACTTCTGGGATAATGCAGAAGTTTCCCAGCAGAAGATGAAAGAACTCAAGAGCATGAAGGACGATATGGAAATCTATCACAGTCTGGAAACCCAGATGGAAGATATGGAGACCATGATCGAGATGGGCTATGAGGAAAATGATCCGGAAATCATTCCGGAGATTCAGGAAATGCTGGATGAATTTCAGAAGAATTTTGACAGTATTCGTGTCAAAACTTTATTATCAGGAGAATATGACAGTGAAAATGCGATCATTAAGCTGAATGCCGGAGCCGGTGGAACAGAAGCCTGCGACTGGTGCGGAATGCTTTATCGTATGTACAGCCGCTGGGTAGACCGTAAGGGATTTACAATGGAAGTTCTGGATTATCTGGATGGAGATGAAGCAGGTGTCAAGTCTGTTACATTCCAGGTAAATGGTGAAAATGCTTATGGTTATCTGAAATCCGAAAAGGGTGTACATCGTCTGGTACGTATTTCACCGTTTAATGCAGCCGGTAAACGTCAGACCTCATTTGTGTCCTGCGATGTTATGCCGGATATTAAAAAAGATCTGGATGTTGAGATCAATGATGATGATATCCGTATTGATACCTATCGAAGCAGTGGTGCCGGCGGACAGCATATCAACAAGACATCTTCTGCGATCCGTATCACACATTTCCCGACAGGAATCGTGGTACAGTGCCAGAATGAACGTTCTCAGCATATGAATAAAGATAAGGCCATGCAGATGCTGAAAGCGAAGCTGTATCTTCTGAAACAGCAGGAAGCAGAGGCAAAGCTTTCCGGTATTCGTGGTGAAGTTACTGATATCGGCTGGGGAAACCAGATCAGATCCTATGTTATGCAGCCATATACGATGGTAAAAGACCACAGAACCAGTGAAGAGACCGGTAATGTGGATGCCGTCCTGGATGGAGACATTGATCCATTCATTAATGCATATCTGAAATGGATCGCTCTGTCAAATAAACCAGCAGAGCAGCAGTAATCCCGGCGTGTGCTGCGAACGAGGTGAGCAGTAACACAAAATCAGTTTTCAGCCTGTTTGGAGCGACAAAAAATCCTTGCAGAGTGTGGGCTGGTATGATAACATATCCCTCGTAGGGAAACACGTGTCCTTGATATATGGACATGCCCGAAGAGGGATATGTATTATTTTGGTTACAAGTAGTATCCATAATGTGACTGATATACACTGTAAAAGGATTAAGGACTCAACAGGAACAGGAAGATTGGAATGGAAAAAACAACAGAGAAGAAAAAGTATTTTGTAGTCAGGGAGCGGGCAGTTCCGGAAGTATTGTTGAAGGTGGTACAGGCAAAGCGCCTGCTTGATTCAGGCAGGGCACAGACTGTGCAGGATGCAGCAGAACAGACCGGAATCAGTCGAAGCTCCTTTTATAAATATAAGGATGATATTTTTCCTTTTCACGAAGAGGCAAGAGGAAAGACCATTACCTTCATTATTCAGATGGATGATGAACCAGGACTTTTATCTGTAGTACTTCAGACCATTGCACATTTTCATGGAAATATTCTTACGATTCATCAGAGTATTCCAATCAATGGAATCGCAACTCTCACACTCAGTGTAGATATTCTTCCGGGAGAGGGAGATGCAGAGGCCATGGTTGAAGAAATCGAAAGTCGGGAAGGAATTCATTATCTGAAGATCCTTGGAAGAGAATAGAAATTTTTTTACACAGGAGGAAGATATGGTTAATATTGCGGTATTAGGATACGGTACAGTTGGAAGTGGTGTCGTGGAGGTTATCAACACAAACCACGAAAGCATTAATAAACGGGCAGGTCAGGAGATCAATATCAAATATGTTCTCGACCTCAGAGATTTTCCGGGAGATCCGGTACAGGAAGTTCTGGTACATGATTATGAGATCATTGCCAACGATCCGGAAGTAGACATTGTAGTAGAAGTTATGGGCGGTATTGAACCGGCATATACCTTTGTAAAGAGAGCGCTGGAATCAGGTAAGAGTGTCTGCACTTCCAATAAAGCTCTGGTTGCAAAGCATGGCCCGGAGCTGATGGAGATTGCAAAAGAAAAGAACATCAACTTCCTGTTTGAGGCAAGCTGCGGTGGTGGAATTCCGATCATTCGAGCACTTAACGGATCTCTGACAGCAGATGAAGTCGATGAGATCACAGGAATCTTAAATGGAACTACCAACTACATGATGTACAAGATGGCAACAGAAGGTTCTGATTTTGATGTGGTTCTTAAAGAAGCACAGCAGAAGGGATATGCAGAGGCTGATCCGACCGCAGACGTAGAAGGTTATGATGCATGCCGTAAGATCGCAATCCTGTCTTCCCTAGCTTATGGAAAGTTCCTGAATTATGAAAATGTTTATACAGAAGGAATCACAAAGATCACACCGGAAGATATGGTCTATGCAGAAGAACTTGGCATGACCATTAAACTTCTCGGAACCAGCCGAAAACTGGGCGAGGACACATTCACCGCACTGGTTGCACCGTTCCTGGTTGGCCAGAAGAGCCCGTTATACAGTGTTAATGATGTTTTTAATGCTGTTTTTGTACATGGAAACATGCTTGGAGATGCCATGTTTTACGGAAGTGGAGCAGGAAAGCTTCCAACAGCAAGTGCAGTAGTGGCAGATGTTGTTGATGAAGCGAAGAATCTTCATGAAAATATTGCAACAAACTGGTCAAATGAGCCGATGAAACTGACTCCGATGGAGGAGACAGAGGGAAGATTTTTCGTAAGAGTCAAAGGTGTGACGGAAGCACAGGCAGAAGCCGCTTTTGGAAAACTTCAGATTGTAAAAGTTGCTTCTCTTCCAGATGAATTCGGATTCATTACAGAGTGCATGAAACAGAAAGAATATAAAGAAAAGATCAGTAAACTGAATGGTGAAGTGATCGCAATGATCCGTGTAAAGGATTGATAAAATCGTATTCCGGGAGGAAACTATGTTAATAGTAAAGAAATTCGGAGGTACATCTGTAGCAAACAAAGAACATATCTACAATGTTGCCAACAGATGTGTTGAAGAATATAAAAAAGGAAATGATGTGGTAGTCGTTCTTTCTGCAATGGGAAAATATACGGATGAACTGATCTCCATGGCAGAAGATATTAATGAAAAACCACCAAAAAGAGAAATGGATATGCTCTTTACGATTGGAGAACAGATGTCTGTATCTCTGATGGCAATGGCATTTGACAAACTGGGAGTTCCGGCGGTATCACTGAATGCATTTCAGGTAGCTATGCATACGACAAGTGTGCATGGAAATGCCCGCCTCAAAAGAATTGATACAGAACGTATCCGCAGAGAACTGGAAAATCATAAGATCGTCGTTGTTACAGGATTCCAGGGAGTCAATAAATACGATGATTATACAACTCTGGGAAGAGGCGGTTCTGACACGACTGCAGTTGCTCTTGCAGCAGCTCTTCATGCAGATGCCTGTGAAATCTATACAGATGTAGACGGAGTTTATACAGCAGATCCACGTAAGGTTCCGAAAGCACGTAAGCTGAAAGAAATTACGTATGATGAGATGCTGGATCTTGCAACGCTTGGGGCAGGAGTACTTCATAACCGTTCTGTAGAGATGGCGAAGAAATATGGAGTACCGCTTGTGGTACGTTCCAGTCTGAATAACAGTGAGGGAACTGTCGTAAAGGAGGAAGTTACAGTGGAAAGAATGCTGATCAGCGGTGTTGCGCTTGATACAGAGGCGGTAAGGATTGCCGTTATCGGTCTGAAAGATGTACCGGGTATGGCGTTTAAATTATTTGATGTTCTTGCTAAAAAACATATTAATGTTGATGTTATTCTGCAGTCTATCGGACGTGCAGGTACAAAGGATATTTCCTTTACGGTAGATGGCAAAGATCTGGATGATGCAATTGCGACTCTTGAAGAAAATAAAGCCAGACTTGGCTATCAGGAACTGCATTCAGAGAGAAATATTGCAAAACTTTCTATTGTTGGTGCAGGAATGATGAGCAACCCTGGTGTTGCTGCAAAAATGTTTGAAAGCCTTTATAATGAGGGTGTAAACATTAATATGATCTCAACTTCTGAGATTCGAGTAACTGTTCTGATCAATGAAAAAGATGGTGTGAGAGCCATGAATGCAGTACATGATGCATTTAATCTTGCAGACTGATACAGGATGTCGGGATCATTGCAGAAGTAAGGAACAGTAAAATTCAAAATATGTAAATTCCATCTTCGGTTTTGCGAAGGTGGAATTTTTGTCTGATGCCTGAAAAAAGGCAGATAGGAGAAAAATGACTGGACAGAGAAAGTACTGGAAATCCTATGCAAAGAGTAATCTGAAGGGAAACTGGGGGATTGCAATTGCTGCAATGCTGGCCGTTGTAGCTGTAAATTTTATCGGAAATATTTTTGCTGTACAGCTGTTTCCGGGAGATTCCGTATTTGCATTGGTATTAAGCGAAATTTTTGTGTTTATTGTATCTCTGATAGGAATGATCTTCAGTACCGGATACAGCTATATGCAGCTGAATATCTGCAGAGGCAGGGATTACAGCCTGAGTGATCTGCTGTATATGTTTCATAACCAGCCGGACAGAGTACTGGTTGCCGGACTGGTCGTAGCGTTGATCGACACAGTGGTGCAGATTCCATTCTATTATGTGACTTATATGGTAAATCCGGGAGAGACTGTGGAAAGCATGATTCACTGGTATCAGCTTCTGTTGGGGGCGTGGCTTCTTGCAATGGTATTGAGTGTGATTTTTACAGTGCCATTTGCACTGACATTCTATTTTCTGGCTGATGATCCGGAAATGGGTGGTATAGAGGCACTGAAAGCAAGTACACATGCCATGAAGGGACATATCTGGCAGTATCTTATGTTGGAACTTAGTTTTGTCCCACTGCTGTTTTTATCACTGTTTACTCTTTATATTGGGCTGCTGTGGCTGATGCCGTATATGCAGTTTACAGAAACTGCATTTTATATGTATGTAACAGGAGAACTCGATCAGCAGAGAACTGACCGGCAGCATACGGGAATCCAGGAGATATCTGACCGAACCGGTGATGATTATAATTCAGAAGCATAGAACAGAAAACAAAATATAAAAGATACAATGATTATCATGCATGAAAGAGGAGACTATAATGGATATTATTCAGGTGATAACCAAAGAACTTAATGTGGAAAAATGGCAGGTAGAAGCTGCAGTCAAATTAATTGACGAAGGCTGTACTATCCCGTTTATTTCCCGATACCGTAAAGAAGCAACGGGTTCTTTAAATGATGAACAGCTTCGTACTCTTCATGAAAGACTGACCTATCTTCGTAATCTGGAAGAAAAAAAGAATCAGGTACTTGGAAGTATTGAAGAGCAGGGAAAACTGACGGCAGAGTTGAAGAAACAGATCCTTGATGCACAGACGCTGGTCGTAGTAGAGGATCTTTATCGTCCATTCCGACCGAAACGTCGTACCCGTGCGATCATTGCGAAGGAAAAAGGACTGGAACCGCTGGCGAATATTATTATGCTTCAAATGACAGACAAGCCGATGGAAGAAGAAGCACAGGATTTTGTATCAGAAGAAAAAGGTGTGGAAACAGTAGCAGATGCGATCAATGGAGCCAAAGATATTATTGCAGAGCACATTTCTGATGAGGCAGATTATCGTATTTATCTTCGTAAACTGACTATGGACAGAGGTTCTGTTGTTTCTACAGCGAAGAAACCGGAAGAATCTTCTGTTTATGAAATGTATTATGAATTTGAAGAGCCGATCAAAAAGCTTGCGGGACATCGTGTGCTTGCCCTGAATCGTGGTGAGAAAGAAAAAATCCTTACGGTTAAAGTCAATGCACCGGAAGAAGAAGCAATGGGATGGCTTCAGAAACAGGTCATTACAAAAGAAAATCCAATTACAAAACCGATTCTTCGCGAAGTAGTGGAAGACAGTTACAAACGTCTGATCGCACCTGCGATTGAGCGTGAGATCCGAAGTGATCTAACAGAAAAGGCCGAAGACGGGGCAATCCATGTATTTGGAAAGAATCTGGAGCAGCTTCTGATGCAGCCTCCAATCGTTGGTAAAGTAGTTCTTGGATGGGATCCGGCTTTCCGTACAGGCTGTAAACTGGCTGTTGTAGATGAGACAGGAAAGGTTCTTGATACAACTGTTATTTATCCGACAGCACCGACAAATGATGCAAAGATCCGTGCTGCAAAAGAAACACTTAAGAAGCTGATCAAAAAGTATAATGTTTCTCTGATCTCTCTGGGCAATGGAACAGCATCCAGAGAATCTGAGCAGATCATTGTAGAACTTCTGAAAGAAATTCCGGAGAAGGTACAGTATGTGATCACAAATGAGGCAGGAGCTTCTGTATATTCCGCAAGTAAACTGGCAACTGAGGAATTCCCGAATTTTGATGTCGGACAGAGAAGTGCGGCTTCTATCGCAAGACGTCTGCAGGATCCGCTGGCAGAGCTGGTCAAGATCACTCCACAGTCTATCGGTGTAGGACAGTATCAGCATGATATGAATCAGAAGAAGCTCGGAGAGGCTCTGAGTGGAGTCGTAGAGGACTGCGTAAATAAAGTTGGGGTGGATCTGAATACAGCATCTGCATCCCTTCTGGAATATATTTCAGGTATCAGTAAAGTGATTGCGAAGAACATCGTGGCTTATCGGGAAGAGAACGGAAGATTTGAAAGTCGTCGTGAGCTTCTCAAAGTTGCAAAACTCGGACCGAAAGCATTTGAACAGTGTGCAGGTTTTGCACGTATCACAGGCGGAAAGAATCCGCTGGATGCGACAAGTGTTCATCCGGAAAGCTATGAAGCTGCGCAGAAGGTTCTGGAAAAACTGGGATACAAACCAGAAGATATCACTGTTGGCAAACTGAGTGGTATTTCCAGACAGATTAAGAATTACAAAAAACTGGCAGAAGAGCTTGGCGTTGGTGAACCGACACTTCGTGATATTGTCAAAGAGCTGGAAAAACCGGCACGAGATCCTCGTGATGAGATGCCGAAGCCGGTACTGAGAACAGATGTACTTGATATGAAGGACCTGAAAGAAGGCATGATCCTTAAAGGAACCGTACGTAATGTAATTGACTTTGGGGCATTTGTCGATATCGGTGTACATCAGGATGGACTTGTGCATATCTCTGAGATGACCGAGAGATATATCAAACATCCACTGGAGGCAGTGTCTGTTGGGGATGTTGTAGATGTACGAGTGATTGGAGTGGATTTGAAGAAGAAGCGAATCAGCTTGTCCATGAAGGGGATTAAATAAAGCAGGAAAGAATTGTTATATGACGGGCTTGCAGATAGGATGAATGATGCGTAAGAGAAGGATGTGTGTGCAGGATGAATGTGCATGAATCCCTGAAACGGCTTCATCGCCCGGAAATACTAAGAATATACCCTGTCTGTTAAAAACATGAATCAAAAGTGCATAACTCGCCTGACGGCTCAGACAATGCACTTTATGCTTCATAACACAGACTGGGTATATTCAAGTATTTCTACGGACGATTGCAGAGGTTTCTGGAATTCATGCACATTATACCTGTCCGTTCAACATACCGGTACTTACGCAAACATACATCCCATCTGCAGCCCGTTTTTACGTTTTCGCAAGCTTTATAAAAGCCCCCTTGACTTGGACAGCGCTGATTGTAGTATCGCGTGTGGTCGGGATCCCTCCGGGAAGGAGGCAGCTGAGCGAGATGGGGGAGGAGAAAGTAAAAAGAATGTATTTAGGATTTGAAGTAAACTGAAGAATATTATAGAAATTATGAAAAAATTTGATCTGCTTTTTTTCTGCGGCATGAGTACATTTTGTGTGCTGAATATAAATAATATTTCGAGTTACAGCAAATAAAAAGATATGGTTCATCAACTTTCTGCAGGAGGCTTGGTAGCTCTTAGAGATGTTCTGGCTGTGTTATTCATAAAAATCACACTGTCTGAGCGCTAGCGAGTTTGTGATTTTTATGAATGATTCTAACAGACAGGTTATCTCTTTAGAGCTTCCTGACTCCGAAGCCCGTTGATGAACCATATCTTTAATATTTGCGTGAGAGAAAATTATATATCTTTACTTAGTTGCTTAAATAACGAACCATATCTTTTACACAATCCCCATCTCAGCTCAGCAGAGCAGAATCATTGGAGAACTCCTGTCCGCTGGCTTTCTCAAACTGATCCAGCAGATTTCTTACCGTAAGCTTCTTCTTTTCTTCCCCCTGAATATCCAGGATAATCTTTCCTTCCATCATCATGATCAGGCGGTTTCCGTGTGTAATAGCGTCCTGCATGTTATGAGTGATCATCATTGTTGTCAGATGATCGCGGTTTACGATCATCTCAGTGATCTCAAGGACCTTGGCTGCTGTTTTCGGGTCAAGGGCTGCGGTATGCTCATCGAGGAGCAGAAGCTTTGGTTTCTGGAGGGTTGCCATCAGCAGAGTAAGTGCTTGGCGCTGTCCACCGGAGAGAAGTCCGACTTTGGAAGTAAGGCGATCTTCCAGTCCAAGGCCAAGAATCTTCAGAAGTTCTTTATATTCTTCGCGTTCTTTCTTTGTGATTCCTGGTTTCAGGAAACGTGTTTTGCCGCGACGTTTAGCAAGGGCAAGGTTTTCTTCAATTCCCATTGTGGCAGCTGTTCCTGTCATAGGATCCTGGAATACGCGTCCCAGGTAAGCTGCTCTTTTGTGCTCGGATAATTTGGTAACGTCGATTCCGTCAATGATGATCTGGCCTTCATCGACCATCCAGGTACCTGCAACAGCGTTCAGCATCGTGGATTTACCGGCACCATTACCACCGATAACAGTTACGAAATCTCCCTCGTTCAGTGTAAGGTTCAGACCATTCAGAGCCACTTTCTCATTAATGGTTCCAGGATTAAAGGTTTTATATATATTCTTAAGTTCTAGCATTATTTGTTACCTCCACGTTTTACTGGTTTAGAAAAATACTTTGCTTTCCAGTATGGAACAGCAAGGAAGACTGCAACTACAAGTGCGGACAGCATCTTCAGAAGGTCTGTATCAATACCCATCCAGATAACTGTCTGGAGTACCAGATAGTAGAGGATAGAACCAAAAGCAACGCTGAGAAGACGAAGCGCAAAGTTATGGAAGATCTTTCCAAAGATTGCTTCACCGATGATAACTGCAGCAAGACCGATAACGATAGCACCACGTCCCATGTTGACATCAGCAAATCCCTGATACTGTGCAAGGAGAGCACTGGAAAGCGCAACCAGTCCGTTGGAGATCATAAGACCAAGAACTTTACATACATCCGTATTGATTCCCTGTGCACGGGACATATTCGGATTACATCCGGTAGCGCGGAGGGAGCATCCAAGTTCTGTACCGAAGAACCAGTAAAGGATTGCAATCAGAACAACGATAAAGATTGCAACGATGAAAATTGTATTCTGATAAAATGGAACATTTTTTACATTACGGAGGGAAACAAGCAGATCAAATTTGTTTCCGTTTACTGCCTGGTTTGCTTTTCCCATGATCTTAAGGTTGGCAGAGTAAAGACCAAGCTGAGTCAGGATTCCAGCGAGGATCGCAGGGATTCCCATGAATGTGTGGAAGATACCTGTAGCGAGACCGGCAAGCATTCCGGCTCCGGTAGCAGCAAGCATAGAAACCCACACACTGTGACCGCTCATCAGCATCATAACGCAGACAGCACCGCCAGTACACATGGTGCCGTCAACAGTAAGGTCGGCTACATCGAGGATACGGAAGGTGAGATAAACACCAATTGCCATGATTCCCCAGATCAGACCCTGCGCAGCAGCGCCTGGAAGTGCATTGATTAAAGTAAGAATATTCATTTTTCAGTTCCTCCTGATAGCACAGAAAGCGAGAAAGGATAATTCCTTTCCCGCTGCCTGTATAAATTTGTAATGTTTGATTATCTTCGAAAATTATTCAGCCTCTTCGGTTGTTTCCTCTTCAGATGTCTCGTCTTTTGCTGCATCATCATCAGAAGCTTCTTCTTCGTCTGCACCGATTGCTACATAATCATCCGGAACTTCAATACCGAGTTCTTCACAGATTTCCGGGTTGTATTCTTTTGTGAACTGTGGAGCATATTCAATTGGCATTTTGGAAATATCTTCACCATCTACAAGAACTTTGAGAGCCATTTTACCGGTAGCAACACCGAGGTCATAGTAGTTGATGGAAAGTGTGGCAACACCGCATCCTTCACAGATACCTTCTTCACCTGCGATTACCGGAACTTTTTCCGGAAGACAGATGTTGTTGATGATCTCTGTATTAGATGCAACAGTATTATCAGTCGGAACATAGATCACATCACTCTCAGTAGCTGCTGTTGTAGCAACAGAAGAGAGGTCGTTGGAGTCTGAGAATGCATAGTAAGTACATGTGTAACCTAATTTCTCAAGAGCTGCTTTTACTGTATCAACCTGATACTGGGAATTGGCTTCTGCTGAACAGTAGATAAGACCAACATTTTTTGCATCTGGGAACAGTTCGTTGAGCATTGCAGCCTGATCTTCAAGCGGAGCAAGGTCTGATGTACCGGAGATGTTTCCGCCAACAGTTCCATCGAAATCATCCAGATCAAGTGCTACACCGTATTCTGTAACAGCTGTACCAAGAATCGGGATATCAGATGTTCCTGCTGATGCTGCCTGAAGTGCAGGTGTAGCGTTTGCAAGAATCAGATCAACGTTTTTAGAAACAAAGTCGGTGATGATTGTAGAACATGTATTGGAATCACCCTGAGCGTTCTGCTCATCGAAAGTTACTTTATCGCCAAGTTCTTCTGTGATCGCATCTTTGAATCCCTGTGTTGCAGCGTCCAGTGCTTCGTGCTGTACGAGCTGGCAGATACCGATGTTGTATGTTTTATCATCTGCTTTATCTGCTGCAAATACGCTGACACCACCCATGCCAACTACCATTGTTGCAGACAGAATGCCTGCTAAAATCTGCTTTTTCATATTTTTAAACCTCCTGATTTTACTGATTCATGTTCGAATCAAATTAACTTTCTAAAGTATAACGCTTTAACGTGAAAAAGTCAAGAAAATTATTATTTCCTAATTAATATACAAAAAAAATTAGGTTATCAAATAAATAGTACGTTTTTTGCAAATTTATTGACAATTTAAAAAGTGCCATGTATAGTAAAAGTACTTGCAAAGAGGCGTAACTGAGAAAGTTGTGCCTCTTTTGTTCCGCAACAGGAGTAAGAGCACAGAAAACGGAGGAAAGAAGAATGAAAAAAGCATTGGCAATTGGACTTGCAGCAGCTATGGCAGTTACTATGACTGCACCTGTATACGCAAGTGACGACAGCGAAAGTGGCAAAGGTATTGCAAAGGAAGACCTCAAGATTGGTGCAATTTACATCGGCGATGAGAACGAAGGTTACACAGCAGCTCATATGGCTGGTATCGATGAAATGCAGGAGGCACTTGGCCTTGACGATTCACAGGTTATTGAAAAAACTCTGATCGGTGAAGATGAGGGATGCTACGATGCAGCAGCAGACCTTGCAGATCAGGGCTGCCAGATCATTTTTGCAAACAGCTTCGGACATGAGACTTATATCCTTGAAGCAGCAGGGGAATATCCGGATGTGCAGTTCTGTCATGCAACTGGAACTCAGGCAGCATCAAGCGGACTTTCCAATATGCACAACTACTTCACAAACATTTATGAAGCTCGTTATGTGTCCGGTGTAGTAGCTGGCCTTAAACTGAATCAGATGATCGAAGATGGAACTATTACAGAAGATAGCTGCAAGATGGGTTATGTTGGTGCATTCCCGTACGCAGAGGTTATTTCCGGATATACTTCTTTCTACCTTGGCGCAAAGAGTGTATGCCCGTCCGTAACTATGGAAGTAAAATATACAAACAGCTGGGCAAGCTTCGACCTTGAAAAAGAATGTGCAGATGCGCTGATTTCTGATGGATGTGTTCTGATCAGCCAGCACGCAGATACAACAGGTGCTCCGACAGCATGTGAAGCAGCAGGCGTTCCTTGCGTTGGATACAATATTGATATGACATCTGTTGCACCGAATACAGCTCTTACTTCTGCATCTATGGACTGGGGTGTATATTACACATATGCAGTACAGTGCATGCTTGATGGAACAGCAATTGATACTGACTGGTGCAAAGGCTTCTCCGACGGCGCTGACAAGATCACACCTCTCAATGAGAAAGTTGTAGCAGAAGGAACAGACGAAAAAGTAAAAGAAGTGGAAGATGCACTTGCAGACGGATCCCTTCATGTATTCGATACTTCTACATTTACAGTAGATGGCAAAGAACTTACTACTTATAAGAAAGATGGCAGTGATACAGAATATGTTTCTGACGGATATTTCCATGAATCAGAATATGGTTCTGCACCGGCATTTGATGTAGCTATCGATGGAATCACATCTATCACAGAATAAGATCTGAAACAGGCGGAGCTGCTGGGTCAGCAGCTCTGCTTTTTTTCTTGTTATACGTGCAAAGGAAGTCTTCAGGGCGGAGGTTTCTTTTGCAGATATGACAATATATCAGATAAAAGGAGGGAACGATAGTGGAAGAAACTTATGCACTTGAGCTTAGAGATATTTCCAAGCGATTTGGATCAGTTCAGGCGAATGACCATGTAAATCTTACACTGAGGAAATCAGAGATTCTCGCAATTTTAGGTGAGAATGGAAGCGGTAAAACGACTCTGATGAATATGATCTATGGAATTTATTATCCAGATGAAGGTCATATTTTTGTAAATGGGAAGGAAGTAAAAATCCGTTCGCCAAAAGACTCCTATGAATTAGGAATAGGTATGGTACATCAGCATTTCAAACTGGTAGATGTACTTACGGCAGCAGAAAATATTGTATTGGGCCTGCCTGGTAAGGCCAGACTCAATATGAAAAAAATAACCGAAGATATTCAGAAACTGGTCAATAAATATGGTTTTGATCTGGACCTTTCCAAAAAAATCTACGAAATGTCCGTTTCTGAAAAACAGACAGTTGAAATTGTGAAGATGCTGTATCGTGGAGCAAGGATCCTGATCCTGGATGAGCCGACAGCAGTGTTGACGCCACAGGAAGCCGACAGGCTGTTCGATATTCTTCGAAACATGCGTGACGATGGATGTTCGATCATTATCATTACCCATAAATTGCAGGAGGTTCTTGCTTTGTCTGACCGCGTTGCAATTCTTCGAAAGGGTCAGTATATTGACACGGTAGAGACAGCACAGGCCAATGTGCAGAGTCTTTCAGAAATGATGGTTGGAGCCAAAGTAGATCTGAACATCGAACGTCCGAAACCTGAAAATGTAAAACCGCGTCTGATCATTGAGGGAATCAACTGTAAGGACAAAGAAAATGTCAAGACACTGGATGATGTGGATCTGACAGTCAATACAGGGGAGATTCTTGGAATTGCCGGCATTTCAGGAAGTGGACAGAAAGAACTTCTTGAGGCGATTGCAGGACTGCAGAATGTAGAAAGTGGTTCCATACGTCTGTTGGATGATAACGGAGGTGAAATGGAACTTTCCGGAATGGATTCTATTTCCATTAATGAAGCGGGAATCAGCCTTGCTTTCGTTCCGGAGGATCGTATTGGTATGGGACTTGTCGGTGATATGGATATGACAGACAATATGATGATCCGAAGCTATCGTAATGGAAAGGGACCTTTCCTGGATCGTAAAGGACCAAGAGCGCTTGCAGAGAAGATCAAAGATCAGCTGGAAGTTATGACACCAAGTATCTCTGCACCGGTCCGCCAGATGTCAGGTGGTAATGTACAGAAAGTTCTGGTAGGAAGAGAAATCGCACAGAATCCAAAAGTTCTTCTTGTAGCATTCCCGACTCGCGGTGTGGATATCAATACCTCTCATGTTATTTATCAGCTTCTGAATGAGCAGAAGAAAAAAGGCGTAGCAGTTGTCTGCGTAATTGAAGATCTTGATGTAGTACTTGAACTCTGTGACCGCATTGCGGTACTGTGTGGAGGAAAAATCAGCGGAGTGGTTGATGGCAGAACTGCAACCAAAGAAGGAATCGGTCTTCTCATGACGAAACATGAAAAAGGAGGGGTTGTCAATGAATAAAGAACCTTTCTTACAGGTAAGTAAAAGAAGAAACAAAGCCGGATGGCAGGAAAGACTGCTGATTCGATTTATTGCGCTGATCCTTGCACTGATCGTGTGCGGTGCTGTAATCGTCGCACTTGTCAAGATGAATCCGGTAGATGTATATAAAGCAATCTGGGATGGAGCAATGGGATCGGAACGTCGTATCTGGCAGACAATACGTGATACGATGGTTCTTCTGTGTATTGCAATCGGACTTGCTCCGGCATTCAAAATGAAATTCTGGAATATCGGTGCAGAAGGCCAGATCCTGATTGGTGGAGCCTGCTCCGCAGCGGTGATGATCTATGCAGGTGATAAAATGTCACCGGTGATCTTACTTATTGTTATGTTTATTGCAAGTGCACTTGGCGGCATGATATGGGGTATGATCCCGGCGGTATTCAAAGCATACTGGAATACAAATGAAACACTTTTTACTCTTATGCTGAATTATGTTGCCATGCAGGTGGTTACATATTGTATCGTTTTCTGGGAAAATCCAAAAGGTTCCAATACTGTTGGTATCATTAATCAGGCAACACAGGCAGGCTGGCTGCCGGAACTGTTTGGACAGAAATACGGCTGGAATGTTCTGATCGTTCTGATTTTGACTGTTGGGATGTTCATTTATCTGAAATACTGCAAACAGGGTTATGAGATCGCTGTAGTTGGTGAGAGTGAGAATACTGCAAAATATGCCGGTATCCATGTAAAGAAAGTTATTATCCGTACCATGGCAATTTCTGGTGCAATCTGTGGTATCGCAGGATTTGTTATTGTAAGTGGTGCGAGCCATACAATCTCTACTGCAACAGCAGGAGGACGTGGATTTACAGCAATCATCGTTGCATGGCTTTCCAAATTCAATACTTTTATTATGGTGGCTGTATCTTTTGGTATTGTATTTATGAATCAGGGTGCTGTTCAGATTGCGACTCAGTATGGATTGAATGAAAATGCATCCGATGTTATTCTCGGCATTATTCTGTTTTTCCTGATCGGGGCAGAATTCTTTATCAACTACAGAGTAAAGCGTACAAAAAAATAGGAGGTAGATGCAATGAGTGTACTGACCATCTTTATTCAAAAAGCAATTGTCCAGGGCATCTGTATTCTGTATGGTGCGCTTGGTGAAATTATGACGGAGAAATCCGGAAACCTGAATCTTGGTATTCCGGGAATTATGTATATGGGCGGTATTGCCGGCCTGATGGGAGCTTTTCTTTATGAAAAAGATAACCCGAATCCGAATGCATTTATAGGGGTTCTGATATCGTTTGTATGTGCGTTTGCATGTGCAATGATCGGTGGTCTGATCTACAGTATCCTGACCATTACTCTTCGTGTAAATCAGAACGTAACCGGTCTTGCCCTTACAATCTTTGGTACAGGTTTTGGTAACTTCTTTGGTGGTTCCATTTCCAAACTTGCCGGTGGTGTCGGACAGATTTCTGTAAAAGTAACAGGAAGTGCTTACACAGCCAAAATCCCGGGATTATCTAAGATTCCGGTAATCGGACCGATTTTATTCAATTATGGATTTATGACATATCTCTGTGTGATCGTAGCGGTGGTTTTGTCTTTCTTCTTATTTAAGACAAGAGCAGGCTTGAATCTTCGTGCAATTGGCGAGAATCCTGGAACAGCAGATGCAGCAGGTATCAATGTTATCAAATACAAATATCTGTCTACCTGTATCGGAGCAGGGCTTGCCGGACTTGGCGGACTCTATTTCGTAATGGAATATTCCGGCGGAACCTGGACAGACAATGGATTTGGTGACCGTGGATGGCTTGCAGTTGCGCTGGTAATCTTCGCCCTGTGGAAACCACTGAATGCAATCTGGGGAGCGTTCCTTTTTGGAGCACTTTATATCCTGTATCTGTATATCCCGGGACTGGGACGAAGTATGCAGGAGGTGTTCAAGGCATTGCCTTATGTTGTAACGATTATCGTACTGGTGTTTACAAGCTTCCGAAAGAAGAAGGAGCACCAGCCGCCGGCGGGACTTGGATTACCGTATTTCCGTGAGGAGAGATAATAAAGGATTCCCGGTGAGGGTGGGGAGTAGCCATATTTCCTCAATTTTATATTGCATTCTTATAAAGTTAGTTATATAATACAGAAATATAAAAGAAAATTCTTCGGGGCAGGGTGACCGACGCAGTTGGAATTCCCTACCGGCGGTAAAGTCCGCGACCCGCGTAAGGCGGCTGATCCGGTGACTGGCACAAGTCAGAATTCCGGAACCGACAGTAAAGTCTGGATGAGAGAAGAACACGAATAATTCATACGTGCTCAGTACCCCGGGAAGATTATTCCCGGGATTTTTTTATGCAGCAGAAACTAATCTCCCCACTAAACTTATCTGCAGCATAGCGTAGAATTTTCTTTTAGAAAAAAAGAACAATTCAAAAAGGAGAGATAAGTATGAGTGAACAGGTTTTAAAAAGTGGAAACGTAATGGAGAGGAGTCGTACAAGAACGATCACACAGATCGCAATGCTTGGAGCCCTCGCCGGAATATTAATGAATTTTGAATTCCCGCTCCCATTCCTGGCACCATCCTTCTATCAGCTGGATTTCTCTGAGATTCCGGTACTGGTAGGAGCCTTCGCAATGGGACCGATCGCAGGTATCCTGATCGAAGTGGTAAAAGTTCTGGTGCATCTTGTAACAATGGGAACTATGACAGCAGGTGTTGGTGATTTTGCAAACTTCCTCTTTGGATGTACATTTGTTGTACCGGCAGGAATCATCTACAGACTGCATCATAACAAGAGTCGCAAACATGCCGTTATTGGAATGGCAGCAGGTACAGTACTGACAACAGCAGCAGCCTGCCTTATGAATGCATTTGTACTGCTTCCGGCATATGGCAAAGCATTTGGTATGCCGATCGAAGCATTTATTGAAATGGGATCAGCAGTACATCCTTCTGTAAACAGCCTTCTTGGTTTTGTAGCATTGATCATCGTTCCATTTAACTTATTTAAATATATTCTGATTTCTGTAATCGTATTCTTTATTTATAAAAGAATTCGTGTTATCCTTAAGGGAGACTGATTCAGGCACAGCAGACAGAGTGTGCAGAAAAGAGGAAACCCATGGGAAAGATTCATAATGTAGAAAAAATGACAGATAACCGTTTTGTCAATCTGTATCATGTGGATGCTACAAGTGTTCACAATACCCCGGTGTCTTATTACGTGGCATCCAGAGCAAAGGATGTTCCGGCGCTGAAACTGAAGACTGGACGTAATGATCCGGATGGTGTGATCATTTATAGTATCTATGGACAAAAGAAGGACAAGGTTGTTCTGGTACGCCAGTATCGTTACACATTGGGCGATTACATTTATGAATTTCCGGCAGGTCTGGTTGAGCCAGGCGAAGATTTCCATGAAGGTGCAGTCCGTGAGATGTATGAAGAAACTGGTCTTAAACTGGAACCTTTGAAAGTAGATCCTGCATTCGAAAAGCCGTATTTTACAACAGTAGGTATGACAGATGAATCCTGTGCAACTGTATACGGCTATGCCAGCGGTGAGATCAGTAAGGCAGCACAGGAAGACAGTGAGGAGATTGAAATCGTACTCGCTGACCGTACCGAAGTAAAGCGAATCCTCAAAGAAGAACGTGTGGCAATTATGTGTGCATATATGCTGATGCATTTTCTGAAGGATGAGGATCCATTTGAATTTTTGAACTAATATAGCTGAAATGTCATGACCGCCTGTGTGGATTGACATTTCAGCATTTTTTTATACATGAATGTGAGGCGTTAAAGATGAAAAAAATAACGGATTTTTTAAGAGACGAAGGAATCAGTCCGGAACTGATTCAGGAGGTACAGGAGTTTTCTGCGACTCACCCGGTGAAGGAGGGGCTGAAGGGAAGGATTCCTGTGCCTCATTTTTATTATTATGGAAAAAAAGTGTGGGAGGAAGCTCTGGCAGCACTTTTGTGTGGAAAGAATCTATTGCTTGCAGGTGAAAAAGCCACGGGAAAAAATGTACTTGCAGAAAATCTGGCTACAGTTTTCGGCCATCCTGCATGGGACATCTCATTTCATGTAAATATGGATGCATCCTCGCTTATCGGTACAGATACTTTCAGAAATGGGAAGGTTGAATTCAGACCAGGACCGGTATACAGCTGTGCGTGCAGTGGAGGCTTTGGTATATTCGATGAGATCAATATGGCAAGAAATGAAGCACTTGCAGTTTTGCATTCTGCACTGGATTTCAGGCGGGTTATAGACGTTCCCGGATATGAAAGAATAACTCTGGCAGACGATACTCGCTTTATTGCAACGATGAACTATAACTATGCAGGAACACGAGAATTGAATGAAGCACTTGCGTCAAGATTTGTAGTGATCCGTATGCCTGCACTTACACTGGAAGATCTGCAGAGGCTTTTAAGAGAACAGTTTCCAGATCTTTCTTCTAAATATAATAAGCAGTTTGGATTACTTTTTATGGATATCCAGAAAAAATGTGAAAGTGGAGAACTGACTTCAAAAGCAATGGATCTTCGTGGACTCTTGGATGCAATCAGCCTGATGCACAAAGGAATTCCAGTCAGAGATGCTCTTGATCTTGGCGTGACAAATAAAATATTTGACAGTTATGAGCAGGCTCTGCTCAGTGATGTGATGAATGCCAGGATTTCCATGAAACTCAAAGCTTCGGAGGTGTTTGATGGATGACCGGATCTTATACAGAAGTACAGAGGCGGGCCGCCAATCAGATTTGGGGTGCTGCTGGTCATTATGATTTTGAACCAATGTTTCTGGCAATACACAGTCAGGGAAACAGGCCGGATTTTTATATGAATCTGGTCATAGGACTTGCATATAAATATTTTGGCGAAAAGACACTTACAGAACTTTTTATGCGGTGGCAGGGAGATAGCCGGCAGCAGATGCTGGATGATCTGGCCTGGCTTTATATAGAACAGATCGTGTACAAGCTTGAAATTCTGATTAGACCGGCACTGGAAGAGGTGCGGATGGATTACGCAGAAGCTTTTTTTGTAGGAGAGTATAAGCTGTCACGGCAGGAATGGATGAGCAAAAATCAATTGGTATATACCCTGCAGTCTGCCAGGTGGAGCAGAGTATCAGGCAGAAAACTTCCAGTGATGACGCCATTTGAGAAAAAATTGCTTTTGGCTCTGACTCCGGAAAATAAAGTGTCACAGGAAGAAATTATAGAGAAACTGGTAAGTATTTACAAAACTTTTTATTTATTTGATGGGAAAAAGCATATCAGAAAACCATTAATGCTCCATTTTACTGGAACAGCGGCCAGGCTGCTGACTCGAATCATGCCGGCTCAACTGGTAAAGACAGACCGGGTTGTGGTAATGCGTTCTTCACAGGCTGACAGCAGCCAGAATGGAATCATGCAGAATAAAAGCAGCAGTCATATGATCTTAAAAAAAGAAGAAACCGATCATGCATATATAGAAAACTGCTTTGGAAGGTCACTGTATTCAAAACAGGAACTGGCAAGGACCGAGAAAGAACTCTGTAAAGGAAATCACGCAGGCTGCCACGTATGGTTTACGGATGGAAAATATATTCCAAAAGAGAAAATATCAGCAGAAAACCGTTATTTAAGAAATCAGGCACAGCTTCAGATGGAAAGAAACAGAATATATTATTATAAAAATCAAAAACTGTATCAGAGTATTATCACACAGCTTTCGTCACAGATAAGAAATTGTATGATGGTTCATCAGCAGCCGGATATACTGCCTGGCAGATCTGGACGCCTGGATCCTGCGAGAGTGTGGAGATCGGAATATGTCATGGATAATCGGGTCTTTCATGCTAATTATGAAGAGAAAAAGCCACTGTTTACGGTGGATCTTCTTTTGGATGCGTCTGCGTCAAGATTACAGTATCAGGAAATGATCGCTGCGCAGGGAGTGATTCTTTCAGAAAGTCTTCAGGCATGTCATATTCCGGTCAGAGTTTCGGAATTCTGCAGTGTACGCGGATATACAGTGCTTCGGATTCTGAAGGCATTTGAGGAGAAAAAAAGTGATGACGTTTTTCGATACTTTGCAACTGGCTGGAATCGTGACGGACTTGTCATGCGGGAGATGAATGAACTTCTGAGATCCCATAGTGAATCAGCTGACCGTCATCTGCTTATTTTACTGACGGATGCGGAACCAAATGACAGTTTTCGTATACAGTCTTCAGAACAGTTTCCATTTGGAAAGGACTATGGAGATGAGGCAGCTGTTAATGATACAGCGGCTGAAGTGCGGGCATTGCAACGAAAAGGCATCTGTGTTTCTGCTGTATTTATGGGAACGGATGCAGGCGCATTGAAGGCAGAAATAATTTATGGAAAAGAATATACCAGAATACAGGAGGTCGGACAGTTGGCCAGGGCAGCAGGTTTGCTGATCCAGAAGGAAATAAGTAAAATTGATTTATAAATATGATAAATAAATAACAAAGATGTTATGGAATAGACAAATAAAATTGTATACAATATTCCTGTATATTTATAAGAATAATAGACAAATTTAACAATAACTATTGTTTTTTAAACGAGAAGTTTTATAATAATAATTGCTAAGCAGAGTGTATGGTAAGCTGATCTGCCATACTTTGACAAAAATATGACAACTGTGAATTGCAGTAGAGGGAGGGATTTAAATGATCAGTTTTATTTTGTGTCTGGCACTTCTGATTATCGGTTACTTTACCTATGGTAAGGTCGTTGATAACACTTTTGGACCAGATGATCGTGAAACCCCGGCGGTAAGCATCAACGACGGAGTGGATTATGTAGTGATGCCACAGTGGAAACTGTTCCTTGTACAGCTTCTTAACATTGCAGGATTGGGACCTATTTTTGGTGCGATGCAGGGTGCATTGTGGGGACCAATCGTATTTCTCTGGATCACGTTTGGTACAATTTTTGCCGGCGGTGTTCATGACTACTTCTCTGGAATGATCAGCGAACGTAATTCCGGAAGCTCAGTAGCAGAATTTACAGGTAAATACCTCGGCGGTGTTATGCAGAACATCATGCGAGTATTTTCAGTAGTGCTCCTGATCATGGTTGGTACTGTTTTTGCAGTAGGTCCGGCAGGTCTGATCGTTACCCTGTGTAAGAATGGCGGACTGTCAGGTATTCTTACCACTACACTGTTCTGGCTTATTCTTATTTTAGTGTATTATTTTATTGCAACATTTATTTCCATTGATAAGATCATCGGTAAGATTTACCCGGTATTTGGTCTCTGCCTGATCATTATGGCAGTTGGTGTTATCATAGGAATCTATACAAATCCTGAATTTACGATTCCTGAAATCTGGAGTCATATGTACAGTATGCATCCGGCAGGAACACCAATCTGGAGCTTTATGTTTATCACTGTAGCCTGTGGTGCAATCTCCGGTTTCCATTCTACTCAGTCACCATTGATGGCTCGTTGTATGAAGAGTGAGAAACAGGGTCACTTTGTATTTTATGGTGCAATGGTTGCAGAAGGTATCATTGCACTGATCTGGGCAGCAGCCGGATGTGCTCTTTATAAAGTTACAGGCGGATTGAATACAGGTCTTGCAGAAATTCTTTCCGGTGGCCAGTCAGCAGCTATCTATGATGTATGTTCCAAGACAATGGGTGGTGTTGGTATTGCACTTGCGATGATCGGTGTTGTTGTATGTCCTATTACTTCAGGTGATACGGCTTTCCGTTCAGCAAGACTTACTCTGTCTGACTGGTTCCATATTGATCAGGGAAGATACGCTAACAGACTGAAACTTTGTATTCCGGTTCTTGGTGTTGGCGCTGTTCTTGGTATTGGTAATGCAGTTGGCGCAATTGACTATACAGTTATCTGGCGTTATTTTAGCTGGACAAACCAGACACTTGCAATGATCGTTCTCTGGGCAGCATCCATGTATCTGGTAAGTGAAAAGAAAAACTTCTGGATCACAGCAGTTCCGGCCACTTTTATGAGTGCAGTTTCCAGTACATATTTCATCCTTGCACCGGAATGTCTTGGCGGTCTGATCAATTCCAAAACGGCAGAAGGCGCAGTTGTTTATAATACAGCTGTAGCTTATCCGATAGGTATTATTTTTGCAATCGTACTTCTTGTTATTTTCCTTCGCGCAGCGAAGAAACATGCAGCTGCCTGAAACTATTTTAAGTGAGGTCTGATATCATGATTTTTAAACCACATCCACTTAGTACATCTCAGCTTCCGGCACCGGAACTTGAGGAAGACAGAAAATCCTGTCGTAAGGTCGGCCCCTGTGGGATCGGAAAGAAAGCAATTTACCTGAACAGCTTTTATGTAGACAGGTGCTATTATATTCCTTTTACGGCGGTCCGACGCGTCTTTAAACGCGTGGCTATGAGTAAGGGTGGATTTTCTGGAAAAGGAATGTTTGCCAGTATTCCGTATCTGGTTGTGGAGTATGATGACGGACAGCAGAAACAATGCAATTTCAAATATGAAAATCAGGTAGATGATCTTTTGAAACTGCTTTCAGCTGAGCAGCCACAGATACGGCTGCTCAGTGAGGCCGCGGAAGCGAAGCTGGAAAAGCAGAAAGCAGAGAAAGAACGGGAGCTGCGTTCCAGACCGGAAATAACCACTCAGTCACAAAAAGAAGTGGCAAAGCTTCAGAGGGCCATTGATTACCTGGACCAGAAACCTCAGTTAAGTGAGAATCTGAGCCGGGCGGCGGGAAGACGACGGACCTATCAGTGCACAAGTCCAAGCTATCGCTGGGTTGCAATGGCAATTACTATGCTGGGATTTGTAGCAGTGGCGGCAGGAATTTATTCATTTATTGTACACAATGATTTTGCAGTATACTTTCTTTTGTTTGGTATCGCTGCTGTTTTTACCTTTGCCGGTTTCAGTGTTCTGCCAACGGCACGTAATAATCGAAAAGCAATCATGAGCCAGGATGAACAGGCACGAAAGCAAATGGAAGATTACGTTAAAGGTTATCCGGATTTTCCGGTACCTGCCAGATATGCTCACCCGATGGTACTGAAACGGATGCAGAGAGTGATCGAACAGGGACGTGCAGAAGAAAAAGGCCAGGCACTTGAAATTGTCAAGGAAGATCTCAAAGCATTGAACAGTGATGTGAAAGTATCGCAGGAAGAATATGATGAGGTAGTTGCGATTAAGCCAATGTTTTTGAATGCTATGTATCAGTAAAGCTGCTGTGAACGGAGTGGACAGTAATTCAGTAAAAATAGAATCAGTAAAAATATAAAATAGCGGGTTGACAAGTTCTGGGCTGACGTGTTATATTTTCATCAGTTGTAGTGTGTAACTCGATTTCAGGAGGCATTAACTATACATAACTAGGAGTGTTTATGTATATTAGTGCCTTTTTTTGTACAAAAGTTGCTGTAAACAGTAACAAAAACCGGTTGTTTAAGGCCTTTTATATGTACTCACTTCTATCAAATATATAGAAGGAGAGTGTCAGATGAAAGACAAGATTTTTGGTGTTTTACAGCGAGTTGGACGAAGCTTCATGCTCCCGATCGCAATCCTTCCGGTAGCCGGACTTCTTCTTGGTATCGGAAGTTCTTTCACCAATGCAACAACGATTGAGACATATGGCCTGACAAAGATTCTGGGTGACGGAACACTGCTTCATTCTCTGCTGGTGATCATGAACAGCGTAGGAAGTGCAGTCTTTAATAACCTGCCATTGATCTTTGCAGTTGGTGTTGCGATCGGTATGGCAAAGAAAGAAAAAGAAGTTGCAGCTTTATCAGCAGTTATCGCATTTTTCGTAATGAATACAGCAATCAATGCGATGCTGACAGTTACAGGACAGATTCTTGCAAATGGTGAGATTGCAGAATCCGTTCTTGAGGGAACGATTACTTCTGTCTGCGGTATCCAGTCACTGCAGATGGGTGTCTTTGGTGGTATTATCGTAGGACTTGGCGTAGCAGCCCTGCATAACAAATTTTACAGAATACAGCTTCCGAATGCATTGTCATTCTTTGGAGGTACCCGTTTCGTTCCGATCATTTCCACGATCGTCTATATGTTTGTGGGAATTCTTCTGTATTTTGTATGGCCGGTAGTTCAGAACGGAATCTACGCTCTGGGCGGTCTTGTAACAGGAACCGGTTATGTTGGAACACTGATTTTTGGACTTATTAAACGTGCTCTGATTCCATTTGGTCTTCATCATGTATTTTATATGCCATTCTGGCAGACTGCTGTCGGTGGTACAATGGAAGTTGCAGGACAGATGGTACAGGGTGGCCAGAATATTTTCTTTGCACAGCTAGCTGATTCTGCAAATATTGCACATTTCAGTGCTGACGCAACAAGATATTTTTCCGGAGAGTTTATCTTTATGATCTTCGGACTTCCGGGAGCTGCACTGGCTATGTATCAGTGCGCAAAACCTGAGAAGAAAAAACAGGCAGGAGGCCTTCTTTTGTCTGCAGCGCTTGCATGTATGGCAACCGGAATTACAGAGCCGCTGGAATTTTCATTCCTGTTCGTAGCTCCGGCACTGTTTGCTGTTCAGGTAGTTCTGGCAGGTAGCGCATACATGATCGCACATATGCTGAATATTGCCGTAGGACTTACTTTCTCCGGTGGATTCCTTGATTTCTTCCTGTTTGGTATCCTTCAGGGAAATGCAAAGACAAGCTGGATGAGAGTTATCCCGGTTGGTATTATTTATTTCTTTTTATATTATTTTATTTTCAAATTCATGATCAAAAAGTTTGATTTCAAAACACCTGGTCGTGAAGATGACGATGTAGAAACAAAACTTTATACAAAGGCTGATGTAAATGCTCGCAAGGAAGCACAGAACGGTGCCGTTGAAGCTGGTTCTTCTGATCCGGTCAGCGAGGCAATCACAAGAGGCCTTGGTGGTAAGAAAAATATTAGTGATGTGGATTGCTGTGCAACACGTCTTCGTTGTACGGTTAAGGATGCATCACTGGTAAATGATGGTGTGTTAAAGGCAACAGGTGCATCCGGTGTGGTACACAAAGGTCTTGGTGTACAGGTTATTTACGGACCGAATGTTACTGTTATCAAATCAAATCTTGAGGACTATCTGGAAACAGCACCGGATACTCTGGAAACACCGGCAGAAGCTGCTGAAACACAGGAAGTAAATGAACAGAAAGAAGAAGCCGGACAGAAAGTCGTTGACCGTATTGTGATCTCCAGTCCGATCACTGGTGTAGCGGCTGAGCTCTCTACAGCACCGGATGAGGCCTTTGCCCAGAAGATGATGGGAGACGGCGCAGTAGTTACACCGGAAGACCCATATGTACGAGCTCCGGAAGATGGAGAAGTTGCCTTTGTCTTTGACACAAAACATGCAATTGGATTTGTAACAGAATCCGGAATCAGTCTGCTGATTCATGTAGGAATCGATACTGTAAAACTGAATGGTGAGGGATTTGAGGCACTGGTAGAAAGCGGGCAGGAAGTGAAGAAAGGAGATCCGATGCTGAAACTGGATCTGGATTATCTGAGCAAAAACGCACCTTCTATTGTATCACCGGTTCTTTGTACAGAACTGGAGGATAACCAGAGAATCCATCTGTTAAATGAGGGTCAGGTCAAAGCAGGAGAGCCGCTTTTCGAAATCGAGGTTCTTCAGTAAGAACTACCCGGATGGGGAAGAGATACGGATGTTGTACAGGATAGCAAAAATTTTAAATCATAATTCCTTTATGGGAATCCAGGATGAAAATAACCAGGAATGTCTGGTTATGGGAAAAGGAGTTGCTTTTGGCAAGAAAGTGGGACAAACTGTTCCGGTCACTGCGGAAGCAAAGGTTTATTCATTGAAAGAAATGACAGAGAGAGGAGATGCAAAAGATATCCTCAAATCGGTTTCACCACTTTGTCTGGAGTTTGCAAACGAAGTGCTGAATCAGGCGGAGCAGGAATTTGGCAAAGTAGACCGGACAATTCTTTTTACCATGGCAGATCATCTGGACTTTGCGATCCGCCGCATTCAGAATGGAGAACAGATCAGCAACCCGCTGACCGATGACATCCGTGTTATGTTTTATAAAGAATATAAAGTAGCCAGTTGTATTCAGGAACTCTTGAAAGAGAAAATGCAGATTGAGATTGACGAACACGAGATTGGCTATATCGCCTTGCATGTGCATGCTGCCATCGTAGATGAAAATGTTTCTCAGGCAATGGAAATTGCAAGAACAGTCCGGGAATGTATTTCACTTGTTGAGAAAGAAACTGGAAATTCCATTGATGTCATGTCTCTGGGATATAATCGACTGATGAATCATGTCCGTTATATGGTGGCACGTGCAATTCATGGTGAGAAACTGAAAATGAATCTGAATGAATATATGTCCGTAAAGTTTCCGGAACCATTTATGTCAGCAGAGAGGATCTGCCGACAGATGGAAAAGAGTCTGAAGATTCCGATTCCGGACATTGAAATTGGATATCTTGCCATGCATCTGGAAAGAATGTTAGATACGGATATCAATGAGTAAGATATAAAGTTAAATGTCACTGTCGAAGGTAACTGTAGGATAAATATAAATACAAAAACATAATATAAAAGGAGAACAAAACTATGAAAACATTTGAGTATACAATTAAAGACGAACTTGGAATCCATGCAAGACCGGCAGGACTTCTTGTAAAAGAAGCAAAAAAATTCGAATCTGAATGCACTATCACAAAAGACGGCAAAACAAAAAAACTTACACAGCTTATGATGCTTATGTCTCTTGGTGTAAAACAGGGTGACACTGTTACTGTAACAGCAGAAGGCGCTGATGAAGAAGCTGCAGCTGCTGCATTAAAAGAATTCTTTGAGAACAATTTATAATTCGCTGGAACGACCAGAATCAGTTTACATTTGAATTCAGGGAGGAAAAGGAATGCAGTGTTTTCAGGGAAAATCTGTATATAAAGGAATCGCGATGGGACCGATCGTGGTTCTTAAGAAAAATGATTATCAGGTAAAACGTATCCGTATCGAAGATACAGAAGCAGAAGTAAAACGTGTGGATGAGGCATTAAAAGCATCTCAGGAACAGCTGCAGAAACTGTATGACAAGGCTGTCAGAGAAGTTGGCGAAGCCAGTGCTGCAATCTTCGAAGTACATCAGATGATGCTGGAGGATGAGGATTATCTGGAGGCAATCCAGAATATGATCCGTACAGAACAGGTCAATGCCGAGTATGCGGTTGCGGTTACCGGCGATAATTTCGCAGAGATGTTTGCTTCCATGGACGATGATTATATGAAAGCACGTTCTGCCGATATCAAAGATATCTCTGAACGTCTTGTACGTAATTTAAGTGGACAGGGAGATGTGGATTTAAGCGAAATCGAGCCATCTGTAATTGTAGCGGATGATCTCAGCCCAAGTGAGACAGTCCAGATGGACAAAGATAAGATCCTTGCATTTGTAACAGTTCACGGATCTACCAATTCTCATACAGCGATTCTTGCGCGTATGATGAATATTCCGGCACTGATCGGAGTAAAAATGGATCTGGAAGCTCTTCAGAGTGGAGTGACAGCGGTTGTAGACGGTTTCCAGGGAATGGTTACTTTTGACCCGGATGAAGAGACAAAAGCACAGACTGAAACCAAAATACAGGAAGAAGCTGAGAAATTGAAGCTTCTTCAGGAACTCAAAGGCAAAGAAAACATTACTCTGGACGGACGTAAGATTAATATTTATGCAAACATTGGAAGCGTTGGCGATATTGGTTATGTGATGGAAAATGATGCCGGCGGAATCGGACTTTTCAGAAGTGAATTCCTGTATCTTGGAAGAAACGATTTCCCTACTGAGGAGGAACAGTTCCAGGCTTACAAGCAGGCAGTACAGATGATGGCAGGTAAGAAGGTTATTATCCGTACATTGGATATCGGAGCCGACAAACAGGTAGATTATTTCAATCTTGGTAATGAAGATAACCCGGCTATGGGATACCGTGCAATCCGTATTTGTCTGAGACAGCCGGAAATTTTCAAAACTCAGCTTCGTGCACTTCTCCGCGCAGCCGTTTATGGAAATCTTTCTATCATGTATCCGATGATTACTTCTACAGAAGAAGTAAAGAAAATTTATGAGATCGTAGCAGAAGTAGAAGAAGAGTTGAAAGCACAGGAGATTCAGTATAAGATTCCGGAACAGGGAATCATGATTGAGACTCCGGCAGCAGCGATCATCAGTGATAAACTGGCAGAGATGGTTGATTTCTTCAGTATTGGAACGAATGATCTGACCCAGTATACACTGGCAATTGACCGCCAGAATGAAAAACTGGATGAGTTCTATAATCCACATCATGAAGCAATCCTGCGTATGATCCAGATGGTTGTGGACAATGCGCATAAATGTGGTAAATGGGCAGGTATCTGCGGAGAACTTGGAGCAGATGCAACTCTTACCGAGCAGTTTGTACGTATGGGACTGGATGAACTCTCTGTAGCACCATCCATGGTTCTGAAGCTTCGTAAAATCGTTCGCGAGATGAAAGTAGAAGAATAAGTAAATAAGAAAAAATATCAAAAATGAAAACCGTTTTCATATTGACACTCTATCAGAATGTGCTATAATATGAAAACGGTTTTCATTTTGGGTAAAAAGAAGGAAGAAATTATGGGAACGAAAGCACCTTATCAGACAAAACAAATGAAACAGATACTGGCTTATCTTCAGACGATAGAGGGTACACATGTGACGGCCGCAGATGTCTGCTCCTATTTCAAAGAGCAGGGAATCAATGTCGGAACAACGACAGTTTATCGTAATCTTGAGAAGATGGTAGAACAGAGGCTTGTTGCCAAGTATAACGTGGATGGGACGAGCAGTGCCTGTTTTGAATATCTCGGAGCAGAAGAACATTGTCATAAGACCTCCTGTTTCCACTGCAAATGTGAAAAATGTGGAAAACTGATTCATCTTCACTGCGAGGATGTGGTTAAACTGGAGCAGCACCTGATGGACAGTCACGGATTTCGCATGGATCCGTGCAGAACGGTTTTTTATGGAATCTGTGAAGAATGCAGAGGACTGGAAGATGACAAAAAAGAAACAGAGACTGTACATATCAGGGCAAAATAAGCGGAATATAAGGTAACGGAGTAGAATGCTGAGACAGAAGAAAGCAGGTATAAGGATGAAAAAATGGATCACTGGTGCGCTAGCAATTCTGCTGGGTGTGATGAGCATTGCGATTCCTTTTTCAGGAATGCACATAGCAGAAGCTAAAACAACGGAGGAAACAGACAGGAAACTGAATATTGTGACAACCATTTTTCCGGAATATGACTGGACAAGAAATATTCTGGGGAACAGGGAAGCGGATGTGAATCTTACGATGCTCCTGGATAATGGGACAGACCTTCATAGTTTTCAGCCGGCAGTGAAAGATATTATGAAAGTATCCAGCTGTGATCTCCTGATTTATGTGGGTGGAGAATCCGACCAGTGGATTGAGGATGCACTGGAATCGGCTCAGAATAAAGATATGAAGACGATTAATCTGATGGAAGTCCTTGGCGATACGATTAAGGAAGAAGAAACAGTTGAGGGTATGCAGGACAGTGAACACGAACATGGTCATGAGGACGAGCATGCCCATGAGGGTGAGGATGAGAAGGAATATGACGAGCATGTCTGGACTTCCATGCGAAATGCTTCTGTGATCTGTGACGCGATTGCAGAAACGCTTGAGGAGATGGATCCTGAGAATAAAGAAATCTATCAGACAAATGCTGAGAACTACAAAGCAAAACTTTCTACACTGGATCAGAAATATCAGGAAACGGTAGATACAGACAGACAGAATACGCTGATCTTTGCCGATCGTTTTGCATTTCGTTATCTGGTCGATGATTATGGACTGAACTATTATGCAGCTTTTTCCGGATGCTCTGCAGAGTCGGAAGCAAGCTTCAAGACTGTGACTTTTCTTGCGGGTAAACTGGATGAACTGGGAATAAAAACGGTATTGACGATTGAGAAGTCCGATGACAGGATAGCACAGACCGTGATTGAAAATACAAAAAAGAAAGATCAGAAGATCCTCGAGCTTAATTCCATGCAGTCGATCACTTCGGATGAGATTAAAAACGGAGTGACATATCTTTCTGTGATGGAAGATAATCTGAAGGTTCTGAAAGAAGCACTTAAGTAGGAAAAGAGGAACAACAATGGCACAGCTTACATGTAAAAATCTTACATTGGGATATGATAACCGGGCAATTCAGGAAGACCTGAATTTCTCTATTGATGCAGGTGATTACCTTTGCATCGTAGGTGAAAATGGTTCCGGTAAATCTACATTGATGAAGACACTTCTTCATCTGCAGGCACCGATCAGCGGCAGTATTGAACTGGGAGATGGCCTGAAAAAAAACGAAATTGGTTATCTGCCGCAGCAGACGCTGGTGCAGAGAGATTTTCCGGCATCCGTGAGGGAAATTGTGTTATCTGGATGCCAGAGTCGTTGTGGATGGAGACCTTTTTATAACAAAGAGGAAAAAATGGTTGCCCAGAGAGCCATGGAAAAAATGATGATCCAGGATCTGGCAGATCAGTGCTATCGCGAACTTTCCGGAGGGCAGCAGCAGCGGGTTCTTCTTGCAAGAGCTCTTTGTGCAGCACAGAAGATCCTGCTTCTGGATGAGCCGGTTTCGGGACTTGATCCGAGAGTGACAGCAGAGATGTACCAGCTGATCAGGAATCTGAATAAAAAAGATGGAATTACGATCATTATGATCTCACATGATATTGCGGCGGCAGTAAAATATGCAACACATATCCTGCATATCGGGGAGCATTGCTTCTTCGGAACAAAGAAACAGTATCTGGAAAGCAGTCTGGGAAAGGCGTTTACTGGACAGGAAGGAGAGGACGAATAAGATGTTTGAGACACTTCGTATGTATTTTCAATACCCGTTTGTGCGTTATGCATTGATCGTTGGGGTACTGATCGCATTATGTTCTTCACTTCTGGGCGTGACTCTGGTATTGAAACGTTTTTCCTTTATCGGTGACGGACTTTCTCATGTGGCATTTGGGGCAATGGCGATAGCATCTGTCCTGAATATTACCAACAATATGCTGTTTATCCTGCCGGTAACAGTAATCTGTGCGATCCTTCTTCTTCGTGCTGGTCAGAACACAAGAATCAAGGGCGATGCGGCGATTGCCATGATCTCTGTCGGAGCCCTGGCAATCGGATATCTTTTGATGAATCTTTTTTCCACCAGCCCAAATATCTCCGGAGATGTATGCAGTACATTGTTCGGCTCCACATCGATCCTGACACTGACAAAAGGCGAGGTATGGCTGTGTGGAATCCTTTCTGTTGTGGTTGTTGCTATTTTTATTCTTTTTTATAATAAAATTTTTGCAGTAACATTTGATGAGAATTTTGCCAGAGCGACCGGAACGAGAGCGAATGCCTATAATCTGCTGATTGCAGTTGTGATTGCAGTAATCATTGTACTTGCAATGAATCTGGTAGGTTCACTTCTGATTTCAGCACTTGTAATTTTTCCGGCGTTGTCAGCAATGCGGTTGTTTAAATCTTTCCGTTCGGTAACGATCAGTGCGGCAGTGTTGTCCGTTTTAAGTGCTACTGCCGGCATTCTGATCTCCATTCTGGCAGGTACTCCGGTTGGCTCCACGATCGTGGCAGTGGATATTGCTGTATTTCTGATTTCTTATGGCATTGGAAGGATTACGGGAAGATAAAAATATCTCAGCCGGAGCTGGATCCCCGACTGAGACAGTATTTTAAAAATGTTGGTTTATAACAGGAATTCTTGTAGAACTCAGATTTCTACGAGGATTCCTTTTTCTTTGTCATAATGGCAGTATTTGCCATTTGCGGAGATGAACGGCTGATATGTATCGGTACGGGTGTCTTTGACATAGACAACACCGGTTGCGATCATCTCAACAAGAGAGAAACGTTTGCTCAGGCTGGAAATCCACGCATAGGTCTTCTCGCTGTCAGAGTCAGCTGCAAGCAGACTGTAACCGCCGTCACAGGCTTTGAGAGAGAAATAGATTTTTTCAGGTTTTACAATTTCCTTGAAAACCTGACTGGTAATGTAAGAAGAGAAATTCTCCTTTACAAATTTCTGGAAGGTTTTCGTGGTATAAACTTCTCCGGATACTTCATCAGTGATTCTGTCTCCACGCTCCAGACGGTTCTTGATCAGAGTCAGAACTTCGATCGTCCAGTTGATAAAGGAGATACTGCTGTAGGTCATGCTTTCCTGAAGCTGGTCGATCAGCTTTTTTGTCAGGACATTTGATTTGGCCGCTTCGTTAAAAAGTTCTTCGTTCATAATGTTCCCTCCATAATAAATGTATGTGGTAATTGATAATTTTTATTATAAAGTGCAGTTGTGCAAAAAGCAATGAAAAACAGATGAAACATCATAAAAATTGTATAAAATACACATACTTAGCACTTGCTGTTGCTTGAACCACATATTTTGAATATGTTGCAGAAAAATAGGGAATCAGTTACAATAGAATCAGGTGTGAAATCAGAATTCAAAATAAAGAAGAGAATAAGATCTGCCGGCAGTTCGGGGCAATTGATGGGATGGAAACAGAATGAAGAAGGATAAAGATAAGAAACTGACTTATTTTTTGAGAGCCGCGATGATGGTTCTGACAACGATATTAATCGTATTGTTTCTTGTGATCATGTCGATGGTGGGCAAAATACAGGGAACAGCCAGGGTTGTGAATTATGCGGGACTTGTCCGGGGTGGTACACAGAGGATGGTTAAGCTGGAAATCTCCGGTGCACCGCAGGATAAGATGTATGAGACGATTTCTTCTTACATAGAGGGGCTCCGAAATGGCAGTGAGAAACTGAATTTTGTACGTCTGGATGATGAAGATTTCCAGACTAAGATGGATGAACTGGAAAAATATTTTGATGAATTGAGAAGTGAAATCCTCCTTGTTCGCGAGAAGGGTTATGAGAATACAGAAATTATAGAAAAGAGCGAAAAATTTTTCCAGATCTGTGATGAGGCAGTAGGTTTTGCAGAAGTCTATTCACAGAAAAAAGCGACCGGACTGGATCATCTGGAAAAAATCGTATTGGTTGATATTCTGGGACTGGTATTGATCATTGCTACGGAACTGATAAAGGTGGTACGTTTTGCTGCACAGAATAAGATTTTGCAGAAAAAAGTCTATCTGGATGAGGCGACAGGCCTTCCAAACAAAAATAAGTGTGAGGAGATCCTGAATGAGACGGAGCCGATACCGGTGAATGAGCTGGTGGCAATGTGTGTGTTTGATCTGAACAATCTGCGAACGATCAACAACAATCTGGGACATGACAAAGGGGATGAGTATATTCGCTCTTTTGCAATCCAGCTCCGTGAGGCGGTACCGGAAGAATTTTTTGCAGGTCGTGATGGTGGTGATGAATTTATTGCGGTTCTGAAGGGACTGGACCATGAGGGCGTTCGGAAATGTCTGCAGAACATCCGCAACCAGGCTGCAGAATATTCCAGACAGCATCCGGAAATGCCAATCAGCTATGCAGCCGGTTATGCACTGTCAAGTGACTTTGAAGGCAGTACGATGAGAGAACTCTTCCGTTTGGCTGACAAAAACATGTATATTGATAAAAACCGTGCAAAGATGGAGGAAGCAGCAGAGAAACAGAGGATGAATATTCGTCTTCTGGAAGAAATTACAGAAAAGGGGTTTCAGTTTACGGACTGCATTTATTGCGATGCGCTTTTGGATCAGTATTATGTACTGCGCGCAAGCTCACGATTTTTCCTGGCCGAGGATGGAAGCTATTCCGGAGCTGTTGAGCAGATCGTGCAGGAACTGGGAACGGATGAGAATCGCAAGAGTATGAGAAAGAAATTGCAGATTTCTTATCTTGCAGAACAGATCAAGGACAAAGGCGAGAAGCTGGAGCTTCCATATCAGTACAGGAAAGAGGACAGTATTTGTCGAGGACGAATGACAGCACTGTTTGTAAATAATACCGAAGATGGCAGGCTTCATCATTTCATTCTGGGATTTGAACCATTCCAGAATAAAAATGAAAACACAGCAGATGAAAGGACTCGACTGAATCAATATTATGAACAGCTGAAACAGTCCATTGTTGAAAATGAGAATTATGCGGAGGCACTCCTTCAGACTGCAAATGCAGTCTATACTGTGGATCTGACGAATGATAAGCTGGAGAATGTTTATTATCATGAGGCAGCATTTAAGGTTGAAAATGATATACAGACACCATGTTCTTATAGCGATTATTGCAATAAACGGAGTCGGTATGTGACCGAAGATACTTTGGAGAACTACAGAATCGTTGATTCTTCTTTCAAACTACTGAAGCGATTTGCTACAGGTGCGAAGCAGGTTACAGTAGAATACTGCGAAACGATGGGAAAAGAAAATAAGCCGGTATGGCTGCAGAAAACAGTTCTGATGTCCAGAGATATGGTGTATGATGCGAATACAGATAAAGAGAGTTCCGTAGTCCATGGAATTGTTCTGTTTAAGAATACTTCAGATTTCCATGAAAAGGAACAGCAGGAAAAAGCGCGTTTGCAGATGGCTTATGAAGAAGCGGATTCTGAAAACAGAGCCAAGACGGAATTTATGAATCGCATGAGTCATGATATTCGTACGCCGATCAATGGAATCATGGGAATGGTAGATATCATCCGTAAAAACAGGGATGACCGGGAAAAAGTTGATGACAGTCTGGATAAGATTCAGCTGTCTACCCGACATTTGCTGGAGCTAGTCAGTGATGTCCTCGATATGAGCAAACTGGAAGCTGGTATGTTTGAGATTCATGAAGATGTATTTGATATGAATGAGCTTATGGATGAAGTTGCTGCACTTGTGGATGCTCAGCTGGTTGAATCCGGTATTACACATTGCAAGCACAGAAGTAATATTCAGCATACTGCCTTGAAGGGAAGCTCCCTGCAGCTGCGGCGTATCATGGTCAATCTTCTGAGCAATGCAATCAAATATAATAAATCAAATGGAACAATTGATACATATGCGGAAGAACTTTCCTGTGACGGTACAACCGTGTGGTATGAATTTAAAATCGTTGATACCGGAATCGGTATGAGTGAAGAATTTATAAAAGAACAGCTGTTTAAACCTTTTACACAGGAAAAGAATGACGCCAGAACACTGTACAGAGGAACCGGTCTGGGAATGTCGATCGTCAAGGCGCTTCTGGATAAAATGGGAGGTTCTATAGAAGTAGAGAGTCAACTTGGAGAGGGAAGTACTTTTACTTTCCGCCTTCCGTTTAAAGTTGATGAAAATGCCATCGAAACCAAAAAAGAAGAGCAGAGCTCAGGCGAACAGAAGCTGGAAGGAAAGCAGATTCTTCTGGTTGAGGATAATGAGATCAACATGGAGATTGCAGAGTTCTATCTGAAGGAACTGGGAATTGTGGTTGATAAGGCATGGAATGGCAAGGAAGCGATTGACAAGTTTGAAGAGTCAGCACCGGGAACTTATGATCTGATTCTGATGGATATTATGATGCCGGTTATGGGCGGCAGAGAAGCAGCCCGTCGTATACGGACACTGGAGCGACCGGATGCAGAAACGGTGCGTATATATGCCATGACGGCGCAGGTTTCTTCCGAAAGTGTACATAAATGCCTGGCTTCCGGAATGAATGGACACATTGCGAAGCCGATTGATGAAAGCAAACTCAGAGAAATCCTGACCAGATGTGAAAGCGTGAAAAAGCAGAAGGATTAACATAAAATAGAGATACGATAAAGCAAGATCAAAAGTTCCAGTGAATTTTTGTTATCGCTAATCAATTATGTGCTGGAGACAGCCCGAATTGAGAGTGGAAATTCACTGAAATATACTCCGGCAGGTGGTAAGATCACCATAGATATCAGGGAGATTCCGTTTGACAGGGAAAATTATATTGCATATAAGATTGTAGTTGAAGATACTGGAATTGGGATGAGTGAAGACTATCTTCCACATATTTTTGAAGAATTTTCCAGAGAACATACAAGTACGGAAAGCAAAGTAGTCGGAACAGGTTTGGGGATTCCAGAGCTGCTGTTCCGATCGTAGCCATGACAGCGAATGCTTTTGAAGAGGACAGGCAGAAGACACTTGATGCAGGCATGAATGCACATGTATCAAAGCCGGTGGATATGAATGTTCTGTTCCGAGTGATGGCGAAGTTCATCTGATTTCGCTGTCGTTATAATATATGGAAGAAGCACAGTAAATAGCTGCATGAGGAGGAGCTGTCCATGATACAGCAGAAAAAGATTAATGTTGAAAGAATTCTTCGCGTCAACAGAGTAGGAGCATGGAGAATAGAAATTGAGGATGGGAAATCACCGAGATTTTATGCAGATGCGGTGATGGATGAATTACTTGGAATCCAGGGAGAAATCTCACCGGAAGAGCGATTTACATTTCATCGGGCACGTGTACATCCGGATGATATGCAGTTATTTCTGGAATATTCAGATAAACTGTCAGAGACAAAATCAGAAATCGTATATCGCTATATTCATCCTACATTTGGAGAGATGTTCGTACGTTGCAGTGGCATAAGAGATAGGTCTGTAGTGGATGGTATTTCCATTATGGGAATACATCAGGACATTTCAGAGACGGTACGTTTGGAGAAAGAAAAAGAAGCGGAACGTCGTCTGGCGGAACTTAATGATACACTTCGTAAAGAAAAGATAGAACAGGAAGATTATTACAAAGAACTGCTGGAAATGCAAAGTTGTGGTGTCCTTGCATATACAATTCCCGGGCATAAGATCATTCATATGAATGCACAGGCTTTGCGGATGTATGGAGTGGAGAACATTGAAGAGGCACAGTCCAAACTCGGTACTATGCTGAAAAAAGTAATCTATCCGGATGTGGACGTAATAGAGAAGTTGAAAAGACTTCACAAAGTAGATGATATGGTTGATTATGAGTGTATCATCGGAAAAGGTGAGCCGAATGAATGTCATGCACTTGCTACAACGAAAGTAATCCGTGTTCCATCGGGAGAAAGAGCCGTGATCACCACATTTCTTGATGTATCAGAGATGGTAGTACTTAAGAATGCACTGCAGAAGGCGGAAGAGGGAAACAGGGCAAAATCATCCTTTTTATTTGCCATGTCACACGATCTGCGGACTCCGATGAATGCAATTATAGGATATGCAGAACTCATGGAGCGGCACTGGGGAGACAATGAGCTTACGACAAATTATCTGCATAAGTTGAAGGGAGCGAGCCAGTTCCTGCTTGCATTGATAGGAAATGTACTGGAAATTGCCCGTATTGAAAGTGGTAAGGAAACTTTGAATGAAGCACCATGGAATCTGAAGAAAATAAATGATACGTTGGAGATCGTTCTTGACAGAGAAATTCTGAATAAACAGCTACATGTAGCACGAAATATAGAAATTCAGCATGCAGATGTATATTGTGATTCGCTGAAGATTCAGGAGATTATCATGAATCTTGTAAGTAATGCAATTAAATATACACCGGATGGAGGAAAAATAGACGTAGATATCGAGGAAATGGAGGCTGTCGGAGAGGATTCCATAATTCTGCGGATTTGTGTTTCGGATACGGGAATTGGTATCAGCCAGAAATATATTCCACATATATTTGAGGCATTTACACGCGAGAAAAATTCTTCGGAAAGTGGTATAATGGGAACTGGTCTAGGACTGCGTATCGTAAAATCCTTTGTAGATTTGATGGATGGAAGCGTGATCGTACAAAGTGAACCTGGAAAAGGCAGCAGTTTTATTGTTGAGATTCCATGTCGGATCGTATCGGAAGAAGAACGTATTGACCAGGCAGAACAGAGCATGCCAGAGAACTTTCTGAAGTGCAAAAGAATTCTTCTTGTAGAAGATAATGAATTAAATGTGGAAATTGCAAGGACAATTCTTCAGGATGTACAGGCAGAAGTGGAAGTAGCTGCAGATGGCGCGATTGCAGTTGCAATGCTGCAAAAGGCTCCTGTCGGGTATTATGATGTGATATTAATGGACATACAGATGCCGAAGATGAATGGGTATCAGGCAACAGAGGCGATTCGAAAGCTTCCGGATGAAAGAGCTCAGGTTCCGATCATAGCGATGACCGCAAATGCATTTGAAGAAGACAGACAGGCGGCGTTTGCAGCAGGAATGGATGATTATCTGGCTAAACCGATTGAAATTGATAAATTACTTCGCAAAATAGTAAAGGTATTAGAAAAGAAGTAAAAGACGTCAGATAGGGAAATTGCAATTCAGACGGAGAAAGAGATATTATGGAGATCAAAATTCGGACAGCGAAAGTAGAAGATGCAGAGAAATTGCTCGACATTTACAGCTACTATGTGAAAAAGACAGCGGTGACATTTGAATATGAAGTTCCATCGGTCGAAGAGTTTCAGGAACGAATCCGGCATATTTCTTCTCATTATCCATATCTTATCGCAGAGGAAGAGGGAGAAATTATTGGCTATTCTTATGCAGACCGTCTGCGTCCGAGGGCAGCTTTTGGATGGGATGTGGAGATGACAATTTATCTGAAACAGGATATACGACGAAATGGTTTAGGACGACATATGTATACTCTTATGGAAGACATCCTGAGAGAGCAGGGCGTTGTAAATGCTGTTTCATTGATTACAAAGCCGACAGATGAATATTCTGATTTTAATAGTGTACAGTTTCATGAAAAAATGGGATATAAGCATGCTGGTGAGCTGAAAGACTGTGGCTATAAATTCAATAGATGGTATGCACTTTTGTATATGGATAAACAGATTGGAATTCCACAGGAAGAGATGCCGCCAATCAGAGATTTTGACGAAGTGCGGGAAAAATTTGGCCTGTAGATTTTTCACGAGGAGAAAGTTTATTATGTGCTATAAAAACGGAGGTTTGAATGATTTACAAGAAAGTTGAGATTAAAGTAGAAGGTTATCAGGAAACTGCGGATTTGTATACTTATATTCTGGACAATTCTGTGGAAATGCGTCCGAATCGAAAGCGCCCGGTCATTGTGATCTGCCCGGGTGGCGGTTATACAATGACCTCTGACAGGGAGGCAGAACCAATTGCCATGCAGTATCTTGCAAGAGGATACCATGCAGTGATCCTTCGTTACAGTGTAGCCCCGGCGAGATATCCACTGGCACTTCTGCAGCTTGCGAAGTCTGTCGCATATTTAAGAGAACATGCAGAAGAATTTCATATTGATACTGCTAAAATTATCCTGCAGGGATTTTCGGCGGGTGCCCATCTGGCTGCAAGTCTTGGGGTATTCTGGAAGGAAAAATTTATCTCCGAAGTATTGCATACAGAAACAGAAATAGTGAGACCGAACGGCATGATCCTCAGTTATCCGGTCATTTCCTCCGGGAAATTTGCACATACGGGGTCTTTTGAGGCATTGCTTGGAGCTGACAGCAGTGATCCTGAAAAAAGAAAAAAGCAGTCGCTGGAATTTCAGGTAACAACGGATACTCCGCCGACTTTTCTCTGGCATACGGTCACGGATGATTGTGTCCCGGTTGAGAATTCCCTGTTATTTTTTGAGGCATTGCATAAATACAAAGTGCCGGTAGAACTACATTTGTACCCGACAGGTGTTCACGGGCTCAGTCTTGCAAATGAAGAGACATGTCATGAAGATGGTGGATGTATTCAGCCGGAATGCCAGTCATGGATGGAACTTGCGTGTACATGGATCAGGAATTTATAAAAAAAGAAAAAGGTGTTCCATAAATCGGAAGACCTTTTTCTTTTTGTGAAATTTTTTGTAACGTTTCCCATACATATATCGTCATATATGTGAAGGAGGACAAAACTGGTAGAGAGAGGAGAAACAAATGCTGAATATTCAGGAAGTATATGAGCAGTATTTTACTGTCGTATACCGTTATCTGCTCTCGCTTTCGCACAATACCCATATTGCAGAGGAACTGACGCAGGAAACATTCTTCAAAGCACTGAAAAAAGTCGACGATTTCAGAGGTGACTGTGACCTGCGTGTATGGCTTTGCCAGATTTCCAAAAACACGTACTATGACTATCTGAAGAAAAACAAGAAGTATGCACCGGAATCTCAGGACGAAAAGAAAGAAAGCTTTCCCTCAGATCTGCTTCAGAATTTTTCAGATAAAGAAACTGCACTTCAGGTTCATAAGGTTCTTCACAGACTTTCAGAACCCTATAAAGAAGTTTTTTCACTTCGTGTATTTGGAGAACTGTCATTTGGTACAATTTCCTCGCTGTTTGGCAAAAGCGAAAGCTGGGCAAGAGTTACTTATCACAGAGCATGTAAAAAAATCAGGGAGGAATTGGATCATGAAGATCAGTTGTAATATTATTGAGGACCTGCTTCCGCTTTATGTGGACGATATGGTCAGTGAGGACAGCAGACAGCTTGTGGAAGAGCATTTGAAAGCGTGTCCGACATGCCGAAGAATGCAGGAAGAAATAATGAGGGAAAATCATCTGACAGATGTTAAAAAAGGCAGTGATTCTGTACAGACAAATAAAATGGAAGCAGAACTGCTCAAAAAAATTCGCTGTAAGATTCGTAAAAAGAGAATTGCGTCGGTACTCCTGGCAGTTGCCATTGTTCTGGCAGCCGGTGGAATCGGGCATTATTGGTATTATGATAAGGAAAATTACATTTCCTGGGACGAGGCAAACATATCTGTAAAGGATGGAAAAGTATATTCTACGGTAAATCCATTGGGAAGGATGAAATCAATTCTGTCCGTAGACCAAAAAAACATGTTTTACATGCTGTCAGAAACTATGTGGACCCACAAAGAATATCCATCCGATTCAAACACAGAAAATGAACTCTGGAATCTGCAGGATTTTCAGGAAGCATATGAACGTGGAGCAGATACAGTTACTGATGAAACATCTTTTCCAACAGGAATTGAACATGTTTATTATGTAGATCCGGAAAATGTAAAAGAGGCTTTTAAACTCTGGGATTATCAGGATGAACCTGAGAAGGCGCAGCAGAAAGAAGAAGAGCTGGCCGCGAAATGCCACCTGATCTGGAGCGCAGAGGATACAGATAAATAAAATGCCTATTGATTTATGTACGAAATCGTACTATACTAACAAGTACGATTTCGTACATATTTTATTTGGGAGGTTTTTTATGAATATCGAATTATCGGAGCATTTTACTTACAGAAAGCTCCTGCGTTTTACATTTCCATCTATGGTAATGATGGTGCTGACATCTGTTTATGGTGTAGTGGATGGATTTTTTATCTCGAATTTCATTGGAGCGGAGCCTTTTGCGGCAGTTAATATCATAATGCCGTTTCTGATGATTTTTGGAGCGGTAGGTTTTATGATTGGTACAGGCGGAAGTGCTCTGGTTGCTTTTACACTTGGCACAGGAGATAAGAAGAAAGCAAACGAGATTTTTTCATTGCTTGTTTATCTCCTGATCGGACTTGGAATTCTGTTTACTGTGATCGGTGAAATATTTGTAGAACCGATTTCGCGGCTTCTGGGAGCGGATGCGGCGATGCTTCCGTACTGTGTGACATATGGAAGAATCCTGATGCTTGCACTGATTCCGTTTATGCTTCAGAATGTATTTCAGAGTTTTCTTGTCACAGCAGAGCGTCCGCAGCTGGGACTCTGTACGACATTGGTTTCCGGAGTATCCAACATTATTCTGGATGCTCTGTTTATTGCAGTTTTCCGATGGGGTGTTGCAGGAGCCGCATCAGCAACGGCAATCAGCCAGACGGTTGGTGGTATTGTACCGCTGGTATTTTTTATCGCTTCCAGAAAAAGCAAACTTCGTCTGGGAAAAACACATATGGATCTTCGGGCAATAACAAAAGCATGTACCAATGGATCTTCAGAATTTATGACAAACGTATCTCTCTCCATTGTAAATATGCTGTATAACTGGCAGCTTATGAGAATGCTGGGGACAAACGGTGTTGCGGCATATGGCGTGATCATGTATGTTAACTTTATCTTTCTTTCAATCTATATCGGCTATTCTATGGGATGTGCTCCAATCATCGGTTATCATTATGGAGCCGGAAACAAAGATGAGTTGAAAAATCTGTTCAAAAAGAGCCTGAGGATCATTCTGGTCATGAGTATCGTTCTGACAGTTGCGGCAGAAGCTCTGGCAAGACCATTGTCAATGATTTTTGTAAGTTATGATCAAGAACTTCTGGAAATGACGACCTATGCATTTGCAGTTTATTCTGTTTCATTCCTGATTTCAGGATATAATATCTATGCTTCGTCATTCTTTACTGCGTTGAATGACGGATTTACTTCTGCATTGATTTCTTTTTGCAGAACACTTATTTTTGAAGTGATCGCAGTGCTTGTACTTCCGGTTTTGTTTGGAGCCTATGGAATCTGGTATGCAGTGATTACGGCAGAAGTTTTTGCATTGATGCTGTCTGTTTTTTTCCTGGCACGCAACAGAAAAAAATATGGTTATATCTAAGAAAAGGAGAAAGGAATTATTATGGAATCAGCATTTAAAGACTGGGATTATATTGAAGGAATGATCGACAGTGCTTACCATGAAGCTGCACTTAAAATGAATCTGTCTGACAGTGAATTTTCTATTTTATATATATTTAATGAACATCAGGAAGGATGCAATCAGAGTGCTTTTTATAAAGAATCCTGTATGACAAAATCTACAGTAAATTCTGCTATCCGCAAGATGGAAAAAAAGGAACTTCTTTATCTTACGCCAGGAAGTGGCCGCAATACACAGGTTTTTCTTACTGAAAAAGGAAAAAAACTGATGGAAGATACGGTGTACAGAGTGATAGAGATCGAGAATGAAATCTATAACGACTGGACACCGGAAGAACGGGAACTGTTTATGAAACTGAACAGAGATTTTGCAGAGAAATTAAGCGATAAGGTTAAAAAACTTCCGGCTTTGTGATAAGATAGAACAAAAGCAGAAAGGACTGTATATGTATGGGAAATTATCTGAATCCAGATAACAGTAAATTTCAGAGAGCAGTAAATTCTGATATTTATGTGGATAAAACAGGACTGATCAAATATACAAATCGAGTTATGAACACCATGCAGGCATATGTGTGCGTAAGTCGGCCAAGGCGTTTTGGAAAATCTATGGCTGCAGATATGCTGACTGCCTATTACAGCAAAGGGTGTGATTCGAGAGAAGTATTTTCAGGACTGGAAATAACAGAAGATGAAACATTTGACAGATATCTGAATAAATATGATACGGTTTTTCTCAATGTACAGGAATTTTTGAGCAGAAGTTCTGATGTGAAGGAATTAATTGCGAGAATTAAGCAAAGAGTAATTCGTGAGCTGACAAGGCAATATCCGGATGTAGAGCTATTTGATTCGACAGATCTGGCAGAAACTATGCAGGATATCTATGCAGAAAGTAAATGTCCGTTTGTGCTTATCATAGATGAGTGGGACTGTATTTTCAGAGAATTCAAGAATGATAAGGAAGCACAGGAAAAATATCTGGATTTTCTGAGGGATCTTATCAAAGACAAGAGCTATATTCATCTGGCATATATGACAGGAATTCTTCCTATCAAAAAATATGGTACGCACAGTGCTTTGAATATGTTTGATGAATTTTCCATGATCGATCCGGGACCGCTGGCTTCTTATGTAGGCTTTACGGAAAGCGAAGTAGAAAAACTCTGCGGAGAATACCAGATGGATATAGACGAGATAAGAAACTGGTATGATGGATATTCTTTTGAAGAAGTTCCGTCTGTATACAGCCCAAAGTCTGTTATCAGTTGTATGAGGCTTGGCAGGTTGGGAAATTACTGGAACCAGACAGAAACATTTGAAGCACTGCAGCTTTATATCGATATGAATTTCGAGGGCCTGAGGGACGATATCTTAAGTATGCTCGCAGGAGAGGAAGTTCCAGTAAATACAGGAAGTTTTACGAATGATATGGCAACCTTCCGTACAGAAGATGATGTCCTGACACTGCTGATTCATTTGGGATATCTGGGATATCGTTATGCGACAAAGACAGTATTTATTCCAAATGGAGAAATTCGTGCAGAATTTGTGAATGCAGTTTCAGTATCAGATTGGGGAGAAGTATCCAATGCCCTTAAGAACTCAGCAGATACGCTACAGGCAATCTGGCAGGGTCGGGAAAAACAGGTTGCAGAGGGAATTCGACAGGCGCATTTTGAGACTTCACATATTCAGTATAATGATGAAAATGCATTGAGTTATACGATTTCTCTGGCACTTTATGCGGCAAGAAATTTTTATACGTTTCATAGAGAATTATCTGGTGGAAAAGGATTTGCAGATCTGGTATTTATTCCGAGAAAACGTTTTATGGATAAGCCGGCATTGGTGGTGGAACTGAAATGGGACAAAGATGCAGCAGGTGCAATTACTCAGATCAGAGAGAAAGAATATTGCAGAAGTCTGGAGGAATATCATGGAAAAATTTTGCTGGTTGGAATTAATTATGACAAAAAGACAAAAGAACACAGCTGTAAGATAGAGGAATACAGGAAATAAATTGTATGAAAAATATTATTGAAATCAACGACATTACTGCACTGGAACTGGATGTTTATGCGAGAACATCCGAGGTGCAGCTTCTTAGATATAATGAGCCAAATCCAGGACTTTTTATTGCAGAGAGCCCAAAGGTGATCGAGCGTGCATTGAAAGCGGGGTACGAACCGCTTTCTTTTCTGGTTGAACATAAAGATCTGGATGGAGAGGCAGGAGATATCCTTGCGCGTTATCCGGAAATCCCGGTATACACAGCAGAATATGAAACACTTGTCAAAATGACCGGTTATGCACTGGCAAGAGGGATGCTCTGCGCCATGAAACGCCGAACACTGCCTTCTGTAGAAGAAATCTGTAAGAACTCCAGACGTGTTGCTATACTGGAAAATATTGTGAATCCGACCAACATAGGGGCGATTTTCCGCAGTGCGGCAGCACTTCATATGGACGCTGTTCTTTTGACAGGAGGATGCAGCAATCCACTCTATCGAAGAGCGGCTCGCGTAAGTATGGGAACTGTTTTCCAGATTCCGTGGACATATTTTGAGAAAAAAACATCCTGGCCGGAAGAAGGTATGAAGAAAATACAAAATCTGGGATTTAAGACCGTGGCGATGGCACTTCGTGATGATTCCTACAGCATTGATGATCCGGAACTTCTTGCACAGGAAAAACTTGCGATTGTTCTTGGTACAGAAGGAGACGGCCTGGCATCCGAGACTATTGCGGACTGTGATTATACGGTTAAGATTCCCATGGCTCATGGTGTGGATTCTCTTAATGTGGCAGCTGCAAGTGCTGTGGCATTCTGGGAACTTGGGCGCAGGAGATAAGACAAAAATGGAGAGGAAAATGATACAGTAAATGTTAAAAAGATTTTCAAAATATGTTTTTCAGAGTGTAGCAAGCATGATGGGACAATCAGTCTATATTCTTGCTGATACTTTTTTTATATCGGTAAGTTCTGGCGCAGATGGACTGGCAGTGCTCAATCTGATTTTGCCGGTATTTGGAATGATGTTCGCGATAGGCTCAATGATTGGAATTGGTTCTGCGACGAGATACGGAATCAACAGAGCCAAAGGTGAAGAGGCAGATCATTATTTTACACAGTCACTCAGCTGGGCGATACTTTTTAGTGTTCCATTTATGCTGGTTGGAATTTTCTTTCCGGATAAATTCCTGGCACTTCTCGGAGCGGATGCAGGTCTGATAGAGCTAGGCAGAACGTATTTGCGAATTATTCTTATTTTTGCACCGTTTTTCATGTGTAATTATTCTGTTACGGCATTTGCACGAAATGATTATGCGACCTCAACCGTGATGGCAGGTTCTCTTGCTGGAAGTGCTTTTAATATTGTGTTTGACTATATCTTTATTTTTCCGGTCGGACTCGGATTTTCTGGTGCTGCATTGGCAACAGCATTTTGCCCGATTGTCACTATGTTGGTGTGCTCCAGACATTATCTGAGTAAAAAATGTAATATCGGTTTCAAATGGAAAAAACTGTCCGTGCGACATCTGATTTCCTGTTGTCAGCTTGGTGTTTCTGCATTTGTAGGAGAAATTTCTTCTGCGGTGATCACGTTTATCTTTAATATGCTGATTCTTGGGCTTACCGGAAGTACCGGAGTTGCTGCATATGGAGTGGTAGCGAATCTGTCACTTGTGGGAATGGCGATCATGAACGGAATGGCACAGGGTGTACAGCCACTGATCAGCGAAAGCTTTGGCAAAGGTGCGTTTGATGATGTAAAAAAACTTCTTCACTGGGGTCTGACCTGTGTAGTGGCGATAGAAATTATCATGGTTGCACTGGTCTGGAGTTTTACAGATCCGTTTATTTCGGTATTCAACAGTGAAAATAATCAGCTGCTTTTGGAATATGCGCATGTTGGTCTTAGGTTATATTTCCTAGGATTCTTATTTGCCGGAGTCAATATCGTTCTTGTCGCATATTTTTCTGCAACCGCAAATGCACGTCCGGCGATCATCGGTTCTTTGCTTCGAGGCGTAGTTGCCATTGGAATCTGTGCGATCGTACTTTCCAGAATTTTTGGAATGAATGGAGTATGGCTGTCTTTCCTTACATCAGAAGTGATTACTCTTATAATGGTTCTGATTCTGGCAAGGCACAAAGAAAGCAGGAAAACGAATGCATACGTTTGATATTCTGCTACAGCAGATCGGGCTGTTTATAATCTATATTCTGGCAGGGGTGATCCTTGTCAGAACAAGGGTGCTGAGTTGTGAGACACTGGAGCCAATTTCAAAGTTTGTCTTGAAAATGGCACTTCCAGTGATGGTTTTTATCAACATTACAGATGGGGTAGAGCGGCAGGTGCTGTATGAATCATGGCCGATTTTTGTGATTGCAGCTATTTTTTATATTTTTATGTATGCTGCCGGACGAGGAATGGTTAAGCTGTTACATTTGCAGAAAAACCGTGCAGGAATCTATCAGGCAATGCTGCTGTTCGGAAATATTGGTTTCATAGGCTTGCCGATGATTGCCGGTGTTTTTTCGGAAAAAGGTGTCTTATATGCATCCGTATTTATGATCATGGACCAGTTTATGCTGTGGACTTTGGGTGTAAAGCTATTGTCTCCGGAAGGAGAAGGGTGGTTTGCCTTGAAAAAACTGGTCAATCCGGCGACGGTGGCGATCTTACTTGGAATGATCCTGATGCTCGCACAGGTGCGGATACCGGCACTTCTGGATACTGCTTTGCAGAAGATAGGTTCTACGGCATCACCACTTGCCATGATTTATGTTGGTGGCATTTTTGCAGGGATTTCTTTTCGAAGATATATACGGGAAATCTCACTGTATGGGATTGTTCTGGTAAAGATGATCGTAGCACCAATCCTTTTGTTCCTGATTCTTGGAATCTTTCCGGTCGGCGAGGAAATCCGGATGGCGATGGCGCTGATTGTGGGAATGCCGACAATGACAGCAGTCGTCATGATGACGAATACATCCGGACTCGATGGGGATTATGCGCTGGGCGGTGTGTTTGTCACGACGGTTTGTGGAATAATGACATTGCCGATGGTATGCTGGATATTACAAAATATAAGATAAGATGTATAAGAAGAATGGTGCTTTTTATTCATAATAGTTCTGGAAGCTGTTTGGGGAAGAAAGCGACTGTTCTTCTTTTTTATTATTTTAACAAAATCAACTAAGTTCCCTGCTTCAATTGCGAATATCCGCTTGACTTTCAAAAGGGCTAAACGATTTATCTTCTCAACAAGGAAGCGGGAAAAAGCTTGCATGGCCATGGAAATTAGTTTATACTAACTACAGAGTTAGATGAAGAAAACTCTTGCGTGAATAAATCAGATGGACTACAGCACTGAACTTGGAACGTCTTCTGATGAGTAGTAGAAAGGGGAATTGGTCATGTACCTTGAAATCGAAAAAGTAGTAGGAAGAGAAATCCTGGATTCCAGAGGAAATCCGACAGTAGAAGCAGAAGTGTATCTGCTGGATGGAACCGTAGGAAGAGGAACTGCACCGAGTGGAGCATCCACAGGTGAGTTTGAAGCCCTGGAACTCAGAGATGGAGATAAAGCACGCTATCTTGGAAAAGGTGTACAGAAAGCAGTTGAAAATATCAATACAACTATTAATGATGCAATTGAAGGGCTCGATGCAAGTGACATTTATGCAGTAGATGCGGCCATGATCGCAGCAGATGGAACAAAAGATAAATCCAAACTGGGTGCCAACGCAATTCTTGCAGTTTCTATTGCATGCTGCAGAGCAGCAGCTACGGCACTGGAGATTCCGCTGTATCGTTTTCTCGGAGGTGTATCTGGAAATCGTTTGCCAGTACCGATGATGAATATTGTAAACGGTGGGTGCCATGCACTTTCATCTGGACTGGATGTTCAGGAATTTATGATCATGCCGGTTGGAGCACCTTCTTTTAAAGAATGCTTAAGATGGTGCGCAGAAGTGTTCCATGCGTTGGCTTCTATTCTGAAAGAACGCGGACTTGCAACATCCGTAGGAGATGAAGGTGGATTTGCTCCGGCGCTGAAATCAGATGAAGAGGCAATTGAGACGATTCTGGAAGCCGTGAAGAAAGCTGGATATGAACCAGGAAAAGATTTTAAGATCGCAATGGATGCAGCTTCTTCTGAATGGAAGAGTGAAAAGGGAAAAGGATATTATAAACTGCCAAAAGCAGGTACAGAATATACAGCAGAAGAACTTATTGAACACTGGGCTAAACTCTGCGAGAAATATCCGATTATTTCCATCGAGGACGGTTTGGACGAAGAAGACTGGGAAGGATGGCAGAAACTTACTGCAAGACTGGGAGATAAAGTACAGCTTGTTGGCGACGACCTGTTCGTAACAAATACGGAAAGACTTGCCAAAGGTATTGAGCTTGGAGCAGGAAATGCGATTCTGATCAAGCTGAACCAGATTGGTTCTGTTTCTGAGACATTGGAAGCCATTAAGATGGCACATAAAGCAGGATACACAGCAATTTCTTCACATCGTTCAGGAGAAACCGCAGATACAACGATTGCAGATCTTGCAGTTGCATTGAATACCTGCCAGATCAAAACCGGTGCACCAAGTCGTTCGGAGCGTGTGGCAAAATACAATCAGCTTCTCCGCATTGAAGAAGAACTTGGCGCAAGTGCCGTATATCCGGGCATGAAAGCATTTAATGTAAAACAGGATTAAAAAAAATTACCTTCTAAAGCAGAACAGATTCCCGGCAGCAAGCCAGGGATCTGTTTTTATCTCTATATCACATGGGAGAGTCCTTTTTGCAGGGCAAGGATCTTATTATAAATTGCATCAGCCAGTGCGGCATGACCTTTTTCATCCATATGTTCACGGTCAGTAACACTTGGAGCAGCAAAATCAGATGCGTTTAAGAAGGCAGCATGATTTTGGAGTGCAATCTTGCGGTATTCATTAGCCAGATTTCTGGAAACCGCTACAGAAGCTGCATCAAATTCCGGATCAAAATCGGCATCTCCGACGCCAACGCCCAGGTGGATTGGCGAGATGACAAGCAGATCAAAATGCCGGGACGCATTCTGACGTGCTTTTCGGATTACCTGATCAAGTCCTTTTGCGATCACACTGGCGGATGCTCTGTAGCGTGTCTTACAGTCATTCGTGCCGAGCATGATGATCATGAGGTCAATTGGGTTATGCATCTCTACTGTGACTCCAATCAGATCCAGTCCGCGGCGGCCCTCACGCAGCTCATCCTGAAAGACAGTTGTTCTGCCGCAAAGTCCCTCTTCTATAATGTGATATCCAGATCCGAGTTTTTTCTGTAAAAGTCCGGTCCATCTTATATTTTCATCATAACGTCCGGATTTATCCGGCTTATATCCCCAGGTATTCGAATCACCAAAGCATAAGATATTCATAAGATCACGCTCCTTAATCAAACAAAATCATACAAACATACCAAATAAATATGTTGATATAATAAAGGTATTTCATTGAATTGTCAATGATAATTTTCAGAAATGAAAAGATGGTCATTTTGTTTTTTGGGGGAGATAGAATTCACGAAATGGTTAATTAAATATTGCAGATCAGGAAAAAAGAGAATATAATGGATATAAGTTAAATAAAACTAACTTAAACCATGAAAAAACTATTTCATGGATATAGCATATACTGTAAACAGAAGGGCATTTTGATTGGGGTGTCTGAATGACAATCATAAAATGCGCAAGAGAGGAGAAGAATGAATTTAAACGTATTTTATGGAATTTTGATTCCGTTTATCGGCACATCAGCCGGTGCGGCCTGTGTCTTTTTTATGAAAAAAGACCTGAACCAGTGGGTACAGCGCTGTCTGACCGGGTTTGCTGCGGGTGTCATGGTAGCAGCATCTGTGTGGAGCCTGCTGATCCCTGCACTTGAACAGTCAGAAGGAATGGGAAAGCTCTCTTTTGTACCGGCAGCAGTTGGCTTCTGGGCAGGGGTGCTATTCCTGCTTTTGTTGGATCATATTATTCCACACCTGCATCAACAAACAGATAAGGCGGAAGGGCCGAAGAGTCGTCTGCAAAAAACGACTATGCTTATATTGGCAGTTACACTTCATAATATCCCGGAAGGAATGGCAGTCGGTGTCGTTTATGCTGGTTATCTGACCGGAAACGTGCAGATTACGTTGATGGGGGCACTTGCACTGTCACTTGGAATTGCAATCCAGAATTTCCCGGAGGGGGCGATTATTTCCATGCCTCTGCGTTCTGAGGGAATGGGAAAAACAAAGGCATTCATTGGTGGTGTTTTATCAGGAATCGTGGAACCGATCGGGGCAGTGATCACAATCCTGGCAGCAGGACTGATCGTCCCGGCATTGCCATATCTTCTGAGTTTTGCGGCGGGAGCCATGCTCTATGTTGTTGTGGAGGAACTGATCCCTGAGATGTCTGCCGGGGAACATTCGAATATTGGAACGATTTTCTTTGCAGTTGGATTTACGCTAATGATGATATTAGATGTGGCATTAGGCTAAGTGCGTATTCTGATGGTTGTATAAACCAGTGGCGGTATGAGGAAGACTTGCGGCATCTTTGTAGATATAGAAGATGCCGCCCAGGAATCCAAAGATCAGACCTGCATAGCCACCGGAACAAAGAACAATGGTCGCTTTGACAAGTGCCGTTGTATTGTGAAGAAACAGACAGATCAGAGCACCGGCAAAAAGTCCGAGAACTGTCCATTCGAGTACCAGAACAGGAAGAAAAACGGATGCGGTAGAAGATTTTTTTGAATGTTTGCTGATATAGTTCCATATTGTTTTATACATTGTAATCCCTCATTTCTTAATGAAAAGTAATTGTTTTTTGATTTATTTTCATTATAGTGAGAGATTGTAAAGCAGGAATGCATAGTAATGAAAAATCTTTGTAAAATTTATGGTTTTGGTCAAAAGCTTTACATACAATAAATAAATGCATGAATGGAAATGAGATATTTATGCCGGATCAGAAACTTGATAATCTTTTAAACCTTGCAATGGATGCTACGCCACAGGAGCGGGCGAAGTCGGAAAATCTGAATGTCGGATATGATTCTACGACCAGGCTGTGGGATGTGATCGTAAAATACAGTGAACCGGAAAGAGGACTTGGTGGTGATGGAATTCAGGTAGTTCCGCTGCTTGGCGGTTATGCTGTGGTTACTTTACCGGAAACGGAGCTTGATGCATACTCTGACAGAGAGCAGGTGGAATTTATAGAAAAGCCGAAAAGACTTTATTTTGAGACTTTTGAAGGGAGAGAGGCGAGCTGTATCCTGCCAGTGCAGACTGAGTTAAATGGGCTGACCGGTGAGGGGATTCTGGTCGGTATTGTTGATTCCGGAGTGGACTATTTTCATCCGGATTTCCGGAACGAGGACGGCAGCAGTCGGATTTTGCGATTATGGGATCAGAGTGTGAATGGAAATCCACCAGAAAGTTATGTGACAGGAACAGAATATACAAAAGAAGAAATAGATAAGGCGCTTGCACTTGAAGAAACTGAGGGCAGGCGCCTTGTTCCGTCCAGGGATTTCAGTGGACATGGTACTGCAGTTCTTGGAATTGCAGCGGGAAATGGGAGAGCATCAGGTGGAGTGAACCGTGGTGTTGCGTATGAAAGTGAACTTCTGGTTGTAAAGATGGGAAATGCACGAGAAAATTCTTTTCCAAGGACAACGGAACTGATGGAAGGGATCGATTATCTTGTCCGACAGGCAGTGCAGATGGGGAAGCCGATTGCTATCAATATCAGTTTTGGAAATAACTATGGTTCCCATCAGGGAGACTCATTGTTGGAAACTTATATCAGCAACGTAGTGAATGTGGGACGTTCTGTCATTTGTGTTGGAAGCGGAAATAATGGGAATGACAGAATCCATACGGCGGGACAGCTGCGTCAGGGACAGACAGAGACGATAGAAATGAGCATTGGGACTTATGAGACAACTCTGAATCTACAGCTGTGGAAAGCATATGCAGACGAGATTGAAATTTCCATAGAAACGCCATCCGGTGAACGACTGCCGACGCTTTCTGAAAAAATCGGTACACAGAGATATCGTGCGGGGGAGACGAATCTGTTGATTTATTATGGTAAACCAGGGCCTTTTCAGGTGACACAGGAGATTTATTTTGATTTTATTCCTGTGGGGACATATCTTACCAGCGGAATCTGGAAGATTCATCTGCAGGGAAAACGAATCCGGGAGGGTAACTATAACCTGTGGCTCCCGGGAGGAAACGTCCTGAACCCGGTGACTGGATTTTACCGACCGGTGGCATCGGAGACATTGACGATTCCCTCCACGGCAGCGAAGGTGATCACGGTAGGAGCCTACGACTCCAGATTAAATGCCTATGCAGACTTTTCCGGTCGCGGTGGAGAGAGACTTTCTTATCCAAAACCAGATCTCGTCGCACCAGGTGTCAATATCACTGCACCCGTACCGGGCGGCGGATATGCTAACGTAACCGGGACATCATTTGCCACACCATTTGTGACCGGATCGGCAGCACTTATGATGGAGTGGGGAATTGTAAGGAGAAATGACCCATTTCTATGGGGAGAGAAGGTAAAGGCATATCTGAGACGAGGCGCCCAGCCACTGCCTGGTTTTGAGAAGTATCCGAACGAAAGTGTGGGGTGGGGGGAGGACGTTATAATAAGGTTACATTGAAGAAAGTCAGTAAAATCAAGTGTTTCCGTTCATTTTCCCAACACAGAAACGAAGCACTTTCACCATGATTTTGAAGAAAATCTGCCCGGGTTGGATTCAAAATAATATGGAAAGAAAGATTTGTAGCAATGACGTAACATGAACATCTGGTTCTGTTACAGATAAAAGTTTAAACGAAAGAGAGGTCATATGAATATGAAACTGACTTATACAAATGTAAATGGATACCTGATTCCGAACCTCACCTATAAATCCGGTGAGCAGATGGAGCATCTTGGCAAGTATGGTTTTCTTCGCAGAGATTATCTGAAAAACCATCGAAATTCAACCTATCAGGTGATGCTTTTACAGGATATACTTGGAGAGCATCTTTTGGAAGTGGATAAAGCAGCCAGAGAAAGAGAAAAGGTAATTCTGAAGCAGCTGGAAGAAAAAGAACCACTGCCGGATAAAGAAGCAGATCAGATGGCATGGGTGAGAGCTGCTAATCAACACAAAGCGATTGCGGAAGAGATTATCCTGAAAGAATTGATTTATGTATAAGGATTGCCAGTAATCAATCTGGCAGGTAACTGATAAAAATAGAATATTGTGAGTGAAGTAAGGCGTGAGTCATAGAAATGTGGCTTGCGTCTTTTTCTTTGCCTGAAAGGAAGTGATAAGTTTGAACAAGAAGTTTTTGAAGCATTATATGGAAACCAATCCAGAAGGGACAGCACAGACCTATATCTTTCTGGTGGACAATCAGGATATCGCACTGAATATTGTGATGTCAGGTTATCAGGCACTTTGTCTAGTGCAGGAAGATGACGGATATTATTTCAGTGCAGATTCTTTTATAGAGGAAATGAGATCTATTCAGTTTACTGGAAGCTGTCAGAGCGCCTATCATTATGTGACTGCCTGTACGGTGAAATGGATGAATGATAAGTTACAGACATTTTTCAAAGACGCTGGTCTTGATGGAAAAGCGGGCTGGCAGTTGTTCAAAGAGAAGGAGTACCTTGGCAAACTGGATAATCAGAAAGAAGTTGAGAAATTACTGGAACAGTATATTTTTCGGTTTGAGCGAGATCCGAAAGAAGAACCGGAACTGAGCCGTTTTCACTTATTTGATGCAAAAGGAAATGTGAAAGGTGTCCGGGATATGGAGATTGTAGATTACCTGGTGGAGAATGTTCAGTTTTTTGTGGTGGGAATCACACCGTATTATTATGAGCATGGTGTTTTCCTGGAAGACCATGATGGGGTAAGAATGAAATACCGTATCCAGAAGCTGATCTATCGTGACCAGGTACAGAGTGGAGTGATCAAAAGAATCTATAATCTACTGATCACACAGCCAAAAGTTCACCGAGAGGCATATGAACTAAATAAACAACCTGTGCGGTGGATCAACTTCAAAAATGGATATTATGATCCGGTTACGGGCGAAATGCTGGAACACAATCCAGATTATCTGACAATCAATCAGATTCCATTTCCCTATTATCCAGAGGATTGTGAGCAGGTGTTACAAGGTGGAGAAAATATCAAAAAGTATCTTGCATCGTCTCTTCCAAACAAAGAAGAACAGCAGACATTCTGGGAGTATTTTGGATACTGCATGACACAGGATACGCAGTTTCAGAAATTCCTTACACTGAAAGGAAATGGTGGAACTGGAAAGTCTGTGGCAGTATCGCTGATCCAGCATATCGTTGGGATTACTAATATGTCCAGTATTTCTTTACAGGATTTGAACAAACGATTCTATGCGACTGGAATGTATGGAAAGCTGTTAAATGCCTGTGCGGATATTCCCTGCAAAGCAATGGAGAACACAGATGTATTAAAGAAAGCAGTCGGTGAGGACACACTGATTTATGAGAAAAAAGGACAGGATGCAATTCATTTCCACTCTTATGCGAAGCTGCTTTTTTCTACCAATGAAATGCCGCAGAATCTTGAGGATAAGTCAGATGCTTTTTATCGCAGACTACTGATTCTCGATATGAACCGGGTAGTAAAAAGTGGTGAAAAAGATCTGCACTTAAAGGAAAAGGTACAGGCAGAATCCGATTATGCAATTCATATGGCGATGATTGCATTGAAAAATCTGTACGAACAGGGAAAGTTCACGGAGAGCGAACACAGCAAAGAATGTGTAAGAGAAGTGCAACGGACGTCAGATAGTATCTGTGCTTTTATTGATGAGTCATTGGTGCGTGCCAAAGAAAAACGTTTGAAACGAAGTGAAGTGTTCCATATGTATGAGGAATACTGCAAAGAGAATGGCAGACAGGGGCATGGTAAATCCAACTTTTTCAGGAATATGACAGATAAAGGTTTCCTTCTGAAGCAGTACAATGGTGAATTCTATTATCAGGATATTGCAGTTAAGGAAGAAGATTTTTGTCCTGTAGATCCAGAAGAAAGAATACCTTTTGAAGAAACAGATACAGATTATAAACAGTTACAATTAAATATGAATCAGGGAATTAAGGGCATTTAGGGCAAAATAAGCAAAAAGAAATGTTACCGGAGCAGGAGAAATAACAAAGATAGCTGCCAGAGTACATAAAATTTTGCTTTTTTTACACTGACTGCCCTTTTTCATATATCAACGTTTTAGCTGATACAAATATAGGTTTTTCCCGAATTTGGGAGAAAGTAAAAAATAAATATTAAGAAAGTATGAGGTATGATTATGAGAATGATGAAAAACAACAATAATGAGACAGTTATGGTGATCGGGATTGATCATGGGTATGGAAACATGAAAACAGCCACCAGATGCTTTCCATCCGGTGTAGCCAGATATGACAAGGAGCCAATCTTCCAGAATAATCTTCTTGTTTACAATGGCATGTATTACCAGATCGGAGAGGAACACAAGGAGTTCTGTGCAGAGAAAACGCAGGACGAGGACTATTATGTGCTGACACTGGCGGCTATCGCAAGGGAACTGGATGGGAAAGGTATGAATCGGGCAAAGGTACACATTGCAGCCGGACTTCCACTTACCTGGGTAGCTACACAGAAAGAAGATTTCCAGAAATATCTTCTCCAGAATGAATGTGTGGATTTTACATTCCGCAATAAAGAATATCATGTGGAGTTTGCAGGTGCTGATATTTACCCACAGGGATTTGCAGCAGCCTTTTACCGCTTACAGGATTTTAAAGGTATCAACATGCTGGCAGATATTGGAAACGGAACTATGAATATCATGTATATCAATAATTTCCGCCCATTAGAGAAGAAATGCTTTACAGAGAAATATGGAACACATCAGTGTGTGCTTGCTGTCAGGGAATCCCTGCTGAAAGAACTGGGAACAGTGGTGGACGATTTGGTGATTGAGCAGGTGATCCGTACCGGGACAGCAGATATTGGTGAAAAATATCTGACAGTCATTCGTAAAGCTGCCGGAGATTATACGAAAGAAATCTTCCATAAGCTGAGAGAACGGGAATATAATCCAGAACTGATGCGTCTGTATGTGGTCGGCGGTGGCGGTTGTATGATCCAGAATTTTGGGGAATATGACAAGAGCCGGGTGACGATTGTACGAGACATCTGTGCCACAGCGAAAGGCTATGAAGCAATGACCGTAAGGAAAATCCAGAGAAACGGAGGGATGCTTGTATGAGAAAAGAACAGAAAATCATCAATACAAATATCCGTTTGAATCTTTGTGATGAACAGGACAGGCAGGCATGGGAATATTTGCAGACGATGGACAGGGAAAAATATAAATCGTACACCAGAGCAGTTGTAGTTGCTTTAAACGATTATTTTTCCAGAGAGTACAGGAATGAAGCAGATCCGTATCTGGAAACCAGAGAAAAGGAAGATGCGTTTCTAGAAAGAGTGGAAACAGCTATCCGGGATGGAGTAAAAGAATCCGTCCCGATGGCTATGGCGAAGAACCTGCTTGAAATGCTTGCACCGTTTGTAAAAGAATCGGTAGGAAAAAGTAATCTGTCAGATAGAACACTGATAATGGAGAAAGCGGATGGCGAGATCACAGAAGACAATCTGGACTGGGAGAAAGAAGCTGATATGGATGCTGCACTGGATTTTGCAGACAGTTTTTAGATGATTATGAAATAGCAGTAACAGGAAAACAGACTGACAGTAAGAAATAGTTTTACAAAAACAGAATAGCAGAAAAAGACGATGGCAGTGATGGCATTTCGATTGATAAAAATCAGTGAAACGTTCATGACTGCTATTTTTATGCCTTTCAGCAGAACTGGAAAGTGATTCAGAAAAAGAAAGGCAGAAATAACAGGGAAATATGACAGAACGGTGTTTGCAGATGAGAGAGTTGTACAAGCAGGCAAAGAAAAGATATAGGGTGCCGGATACGGCACATGATTGTCCGATACTTCGCATCGGAGTGGTGCATGATCAGCCTGTTTCAGAAAGGAAAAATCTATGGAATGTGGAGCTGTTCTCTTTCTTTCACAGTCAGTTCCTGCACCACAAAACCACCGTCATCTCCATTTTGAGTTAATAACGCAGTGGGAAAAATGTTGTTTGCCTGGTTCTGGTTCAGTGGTGGGGAGCTGACAGGCAAGTTTCGCAAAGTGGCAAGCCACTCTGCACCGGAGCCAGCCTTGGGACTGTTCCTAAACTTGCCAGAGGGCACGTCTCCGCTCTGCTCCGGTCCGTACAGAGCTAACGTCCACTGGACGTTATGTGCCCCCTTGGAACCCCGGCACGTCAATAGCGTAAGTATCCCTGCGAAATGTCCACCGGACATTCCTACGGAACACTTACTGATTGACTAGGACTCTGTCCTGCACCTGTATAAGAGAGCGTTGGACTCTCTTATAAATCTCCTGCTAATATGCACCAGAACACTGTATCTGTTAATAAAGAATGAAAATCGAGTAGAGAAAGGAGCCGAAAGCCTATGAGAAAACGAAATCATACAGTAACCATACGGATGAATAACGAGGAATATAATTTGCTTCAAAACAAAGTGAAAGAATCAGGAAGAACACAACAGGAAGTTGTGATAAAAGCAATCGCAGACTTGAAGATAGCATCGGCGGATGAAGTGGAAGAACTGAAAAGACTGAACCAGATGTTTGCAGATGTTCTTTGCCAGCTCCGGGGAGCGACTACAAATATTAATCAGATTGCAAGAAAACTGCATACAGATGGAGAAATTCCAAATGACAGTATGCTGTATTTCCTCAATAAAAATATCCTCAAGTACCGGAAGGAGAGTGAAAGGGTATGGCAGTTAATAAGACGATTAATAAGCGGACAAATACACATGGAGCAATGAGAAATTGTATTGAATATGTTTTACGGCAGGACAAGACAAGTGAGCTGCTTACTTATGTAACAGGCCCGTACTGTCACAATGAAATTAATTATAATCTGGTGTACAGAACCTTTTTGGAAGAAAAGAAGATGTGGAATAAAGATACAGGGAGAATGTACGCCCACAACATCATTTCCTGGCATAAGGACGAGCAGATCACCCCGGAGCAGGCATTTGAATTTGGAAAAGAGTTTGCGGAAAAATGGTTCAGTGGATTCCAGACCTTAGTAGCAGTACATAAGGATAAAGACCATATCCACTGTCATCTGGTTACAAATTCGGTGAGTTATGAAGATGGGAGAAAGCTGCATAATACCAAAAAGGGTCTGGAACGTATGAAACAGCTTACCAATCAGATGTGCCGGGAGAGAGGTCTGACCGTTGCCGAAAAAGGAAAACACTTTGATGGAAGCCAGATTGAAAAAGGGGAAGTCATTGCATGGAGCAAAGACAAATATAATTTGTTCCGTCAGCAGGTAAAGGATAGCTTTGTAGCGGACTGTGCAATGGCAGTGTTAAAAGCACTGGAAAATTGTATCAGCAAAGAAAAGTTTATAGAAAAAATGAAACAGTTCGGATGGAGCGTAAACTGGACAGAGAAACGGAAGCACATCACGTTTCAGAATAAGGATGGGAAGAAAGTGCGTGACAGCAATCTGTCCAAAACATTTCATCTGGACATCAGCAAGGAGGGCTTAGAGAATGAATTTAATGGAAATAGGCAAAAATCCAGAGATACAGCCGACAGAGACAGCAGAGCAGACGAAGAACTCAGAAACTATTACAGAGAGCTTGACGCAGCAATCGCAGACACCAGAGGAATCACCGATCAAGCTCAAAGTGGAGAGGGATATTCTCGTACAGAGTTTCGAGAAAGCGAAAGAGTTCATGCGAACACAGAAAAGGCAGATACAGACACTGGAAGAGGAGAAACAGACGATCTTATCCGACAGGCAGAGATTGCGAGAAGAAGTTCGGAAATCAACCGTAGAAATTCAGCGTCTGACAACCGAACTGTCCGAAACGCAGAAGCTGAATCAATCGCTTCAGCAGAGCAACGACGATCTGAGGAACAGAAACGGTTTGAAGAGCAGGAGCGAGCAAGAGCAGCTCGAAGAAGAAATAAAAGACGTTCGGAACCAGAACTCTAAACTGCAGATACAGGTAAACAAGTCATCTGTTGAGGCAGTAGACGAAGCACAGAAGAAACAAAAAGAAGCGGAGAAAAAGATGGAACAGGCAGAAACCAAAGCCCGTAACGAAAAGAAACGGGCAGAGTTGGAAATTCAAAAAACCAGAAGAAAAGCAAAAAGAGAAATTGATGATATGAAAGAAAATCAATATTTCTGGATATGGGGACATGTCACTGTCATTCTGTTTTCGATTATTCAAAATGGAGCGTTTCAAAGAGATATTCTTCAATTTGTGAAAACACCGATGAAATGGTGGCTGCAATATATAAAATGGTTTGAACAATTGGAGTATCTTGGATATACAACTGGAGAAGTATGTTTTGAACGTGTTTTAACAATGATACTGATTATGCTTGGAATCGCTGGCAGTGTTTGGTTTATGTGGACGGGAATTAAGGAGTATAAGAAAATATGGGATGATATATATAAAATGATTCTTATTTCCAGTGCTTCTTTAATTGCGGTGTTGGGAAATGTGATTCGTGTATTTATTCCTGTAAATTTGATTCTTCTTTTTATTTTTATCAATGTGGGAGTCATTTTAATGCGAAAATACTATGCTTCTCTATTGTAAGAGAATAGAACTTTTGATAGAATAAACATGTTAAAGTGTTTATTGTTATCAGGAAGGAGTTGCATAGGTGATGGTTATAAATTACAATGTTCAAGCAAGCAAGCAAGCAAGCAAGCAAGCAAGCAAGCAAGCAAGCAAGACTGAACTATGCACTTTTTCAGAAAAAGAATATAGAAAATACAGATATAGAAGCCATTTTTAACTGCAAAATATGTAGTTGGGAATGGCTTTTTGTAGTGCCTGAATATTTCTGAGAACAGATTTGTATGCAGAAAGACACTTGACAGACAGATGAGGAGAAAAAGGACAATGAGAGCAGAGCAGAGCAGAGCAGAGCAGAGCATGAGCTGACGGGATATCCGTCCATAGATAAGCCATGGCTGAAATATTACAGTGAAGAAGTAATCAAAATGCCGTTTCCACAGAAAACATTATATAGATATTTGTATGAAAATAATTGCAATCATATGGAGTCGGTTGCACTGAATTATTTTGGAAACAGAATCACTTATCGGAAATTTTTTGAACATATCAAAGAAACAGCGGATGCGTTTGCGATGGCGGGGATTAAACGTGGGGATATCGTTACCATTTTATCTTTGATTACACCGGAGACGATATATTGTATCTATGCATTGAATTACATAGGTGCAGTTGCCAATATGGGATATTTATCTTTATCAGAAGATGAGATTGTCCAGATGGTAGAGAAAACAAAGTCAAAAGCAGTTATTGTATTGGATGTTGCAGCAGAAAAAGTGATGCACGTCCAGAAGAGATTAACATCAGAACTGACGATTATCCTGCCGGTAGAGTCGAGTATGCCGTGGCTTATGAAAGCTATTGTGAAGATGAAGAAAAAGAAACTTCACAATGACGGAAAACAGGTGCTGACCTATCCTTCATTTGTAAAAAAATATGCAGAGCAGAAACAGGCAGCAGAAGTACAGTGGAAAGAAGAACAACTGGCGGTTCTGGTTTACACCAGTGGGACAACCGGAGAACCAAAAGGAGTTGTTTTGACAAATGATAATATTAACGCAGTGGCTTTTCAATATCGCTATTCCGGACTGAAATTCAAAACAGGTGAAACGATTCTTGCATTCATGCCACCTTTTTTTGCAATAGGATTTTGTTTGAATGTGCATATGCCATTGGCTCTTGGACTGGAAGAAATTCTCGGACCGAATCCAGATCCTGATGTAATTACAAAATTATATAAAAAGTATAAACCAAATCATTTTGTGGCAGCACCGACCAATATTCTTCAGATTATAGATGCCATGCAGGGAAAGTCAATGAGCCATTGTATCACATTGGCGGGTGGTGGAGAATCTATGACACCACAGCAGGAAGAAGTGGTAAATACATATCTTGCAGAACATGGATCAGGCGCAAAATATATTACCGGATACGGAATGACAGAATTTGCAGCAACCGTGACAACAGGATTGAATAACGTATATCGGGAAAATACATTGGGCATTCCGTTATGTAAGACAATTGTAAAAATAGTGGATACGGAGACAGGGAAAGAATTGCCGTATGGTGAAGTTGGTGAGTTGTGTTTCCATACACCGAGCCAGATGAAAGAATATTATCAGAATCCCAAAGAAACTGCAGAGACGATCCGTCAGCATGAGGATGGAATGAAGTGGATTCATACCGGAGATCTTGGCTGGGTAGACCAGGATGGATTTGTCCATTTTAAAGGCCGTATGAAGCGCATTTACATGACACAGGGAGAGGATGGTACTTTATATAAGGTATTTCCGACAAGAACAGAGATGGTTTTGATGGAATTGGAAAATGTGAAAAAATGTGCAGTTACGGTAAGAATGGAAGGAAAACTTGTAAAAGAACAGATTGCATATCTTGTACTGGATAAAAAATCCGAGAAAGAAAATGTCTTGGAGAAAGTGAGAGCACATTGCAGAAGAATGCTGCCGTCTCATTCTGTTCCCAGAAAATACATTATATTAGATGAAATCCCGCTTACACAGAGTGGAAAGACAGATTACAGAGCATTGGAAAAGATGAGAAAAGATTGAGTTTGACAAAGGAGAAAGAGAGAAATATGATTTCGCAGACAGACAGACAGACAGACAGACAGACAGACAGAGCATGAGCTGACGGGATATCCGTCCATAGATAAGCCGTGGCTGAAATATTATAGCAAAGAAGCGATCAAGGCAGAGCTGCCGGAGTGTACTATATATGATTTTGTGATAAAAAATAACAAAGATCATTTGGATGATATAGCAATAGAATATATGGGAAATAGGATTACTTATAAAGAGTTGTTTGAAAAAATAGATAGAACTATAAAGGGATTTCTTTCAATAGGGATTAGACCAGGGATGTTTGTGTGTATTTGTTCAGTGATTCTTCCAGAAGTAATTTACAGTATGTATGCGTTAAGTGCGATTGGAGCAGTTGCTAATTTCATAGATCCCAGAACAGATAAGAAGCAAATGAAAAAAATAATGGCAGATACACATGCAAAATATATGATTTCTCTTGATTTAGTATCTAAAAAAGTGAAAGAAGCAGTCAGTGACACAGAAATAGAAAAAATAATTTTAGTTTCACCTGCCGATTCACTAAAAAAAGGTAAAAAATTATTTTACCGAATAACTAATAAGAAAATTTCGACAGTGGGATGTTCGAAGTGGTCAGAATTCTTTAAGAAGAGTGAAAAGAAAGTAGAACCCATATCGACAGATGGAAAAAACGTATGTGTTATGACTTATACAAGTGGTACAACTGGGTTGCCAAAGGGAGTTATGCTTACAAACAATAATGTAAATGCTGTGGCTTTTCAATATAAATATGGAATGGAATATAAACGGCAACAAAGGTATTTGAGTATGATTCCACCATTCATTATTTATGGAATATGCGTTGCAGTGCATTTACCGATTTCACTAGGAATTACCTGTGTATTGATTCCTAAATTTGAACCAAAAAAATTATATAGTTATTTGAAAAAATATCGTCCAAATCAAGTGACTTGCCCACCATCCAATTTTGAAATTTTATTGAAAGAAAATAAAAGAATAGATCTTTCATACCTTACCGTACCAGCAGTGGGAGCAGATTTCTGGACGGAAAAATTTGAAAAGAAATTTAATCAATATTTAAAGGAGCATAATTCGCCGGCAAATTTGATTAAAGGTTATGGAATGACAGAAGTGAGTAGTTCTTCGTGCACAACATTTAAGGGATGCGACAAGCTTGGAAGTGTTGGGATTCCATTGCTTAAGATGACAATAGCAATTTTTGAGCCAGGAACTGAAAAGGAAGTTTCATATAGGACAGAAGGAGAAATATGTTTTTCTGGACCGAATGTGATGAAAGGATACTATAATAACACCGAACAAACAAAAGAAATACTGCAGAAACATAAAGATGGGAAATTATGGATTCATTCAGGTGATATTGGAATGATGGATGAGGACGGATTTTTATATGTAATTGATCGAGTCAAGAGAGGCATAGACACGAAAGATGGTAGAAAAATTTTACCGTCTAAAGTAGAAAAGGTTATAAGAGAAATGCCCGGAGTAAGCAAATGCGTAGTTGTTTCAGGAAATTTGGAAAGAGGATATGTTTTAAGAGCATTTGTTGTTCTGGAAGATGAAAAATTGAAAATAAGCAAAATTAAAAGAGATTTGGAAGAACAACTTCCGAACTGGATGCTACCAGTATTGGTTGAAAAGATTCGTGATATACCACTAACACCCGTTGGAAAGGTAGACTATTTAGCATTAGAGAAAATAGAATAGATAATTGACAAAGGAGAATGAGAAAAATATGATTTCACAGACAGACAGACAGACAGACAGACAGAGCATGAGCTGACGGGATTTCCGTCTATTGATAAACCATGGCTGAAATATTATGGAGAGGAAGCACTGCATCGCCCCTTACCGGAAGGTTCGATGTATGACTATATAACTTCCTGCAATGCAGACCGGTTAGATTCAGTTGCTTTGAACTACTTTGGAAAAAAGGTTACACACAGACAAATGCAGGAGAAGATTGAGGCGTGTGCGAGAGCATTGACAGCGTATGGTGTCCGGTATGGTGATGCGATCAGTCTTTGCGTTCTGGCAATGCCGGAGGCTGTATATCTGCTTTATGCAATCAATAAAATCGGAGCAATTGCCAATATGCTTGTGATGAATGCGACGGAAGCAGAGATTCATGAGAAGTTAGCCGTAACGGAGAGTAAAATTGTGATTACGGTTGATCTGGCACTGGACAAAATCGTACAGGCATCAAAGAAAACATCTGTAAAACATATCATAGGTGTTTCACTTGCAGAATCTATGCCGTGTGTAATTGGTACGCTTTATAAGTGGAAAGCAAAAATAAAGCAGGAAAACTATATTGCATTTTCAGAATTTCTGAAGGCAGGACAAGGCAAGAAGATAGAGTGTCCAGAAATAAAAGCGGATGCACCGGCAATTATTGCATATACCGGAGGGACAACTGGTAAGGCAAAAGGTGTATTGCTGTCAAACCGTGCGGCGAATGTGATAGCATTTCAATACAAATATGCAGGAAGACTGTTGAATCCTAAGAAGGGTGAAACCTTTATGGACATCATACCGCCTTTTTTAGCATATGGATTGTTTTTTAGTATACATATGGTGTTGTGCGTCGGATTAGAAAATATATTGTGTCCGAATCCATCACCAGAGCAGTTTCCACAGTTATTCTTGAAATATAAACCGAACTATCTTAGTGGTGGACCATTACATATGGAAGCAATGATAAACAATAACCAGATTCAAAAGATGAATTTATCTTTTGCAAAGTCAGTTGCCTACGGCGGTGATGGAATGAGTAAAGAATGGGAAGAAAAAATATCTCATTTTCTAAAGGTACATCATGCACCATATGGAGTAATGAAAGGATATGGAATGACAGAAATGGCAGCGCCTATTTGTATCAGTGGTTGTCTGGGGAATGAGATGATTCCTCTGTTTTGTAATAATGTGAAAATATTAGATATAGATACAGGAGAGGAGCTTGGTTACAAGCAGGAGGGTGAAATATGTGTCAGTGGCCCAACTATGATGATGGAATATTATAAGAATCCGGAAGCAACCGAAGAGATTATTTTCGAAGAGAATGGAACAAAATGGCTTCGAACCGGAGACCTGGGGCATGTGACAAAAGAAGGATATTTCCGACTGACTGGAAGATTGAAAAGGATTCTGTGGTCGATTGGAGCAGATAAAACACCGTCAAGAGTTTATCCAATGGAGATTGAAAATGTGTTGAGCAGACATCCTGCTGTGGATAAATGTGCAGTAGTAGGAAGAATCAACGGTGAAAAAGGATATCTTGTGATTGCGTATGTAACGTTAAAATCAAGAGATATCGGAGACAATGTAGAAAAAGAACTAAGACAGCTTTGCAGAAAGGAACTGAAAGAAAATTCCTGGCCTCTTGAATATCATTTTATAGAAAAATTGCCGACAACAGGAGCTGGAAAGATTGACTTCAAAACATTAGAAATTTGGTCAGAAAGAGGAAGATAAGATGCTGAAAGGAACTGAGAATGGACGAATTCATAGGAAAATTAAGTTTATATGATTATCTGGTCAGATTAATTGCGGGTGGTATTACGATTCTTGGAGCATATTATTCTGATCTTGTAGGTGCGTTTTGGAACTTGAAGAATATTTCTGCGATAGCATTCATACTGTGTTCGTATGGTGTAGGGATAGTATTAGAAGAAATATCTTACATATGGAAAGTATACTGTAAATCTAATAAGGAAAATGAAATAGCAGCAAGAATAAGATACAGGCTGTTGAAAGTTCCAGAAGAGAAATATTTGGAATACGATTTTGAAAAATGTAAAAGGAAATTGCTTAAGGATAACAGAGAAGAAATATCAGATGAACCTTTAGCGCACTTTGTAATGGCTGATTCATTAAAAATAGCGTGTATTCTTTTGTCATTTTTGAAAATAATTAGCATTGCAATTTCTCATGAAAGCGAAATTGTAAAAGCAGTTATTAATATAGTGATTCTGATAGTATTGAGTGTGATTTTTTATTTTCGAACGGAACATTATAAATATCGGCAAAGAAAAAGAGTTATTGAGTATTGTATAGAAAAAGGTTATCCGGATCTATATGAATGAGCCAAAGGAAAACAAATGAAACATTACAGAAATTTATTTATCAATAAACTGAATATAAAAGATGCAGATCATTTTACTACCGATACCGGTCTTTTCCTGCGGCGAAAGACAAATGGAGCTTTTCGTAAACTATGCAATATTTTTACAAATGCAACGATTATAAGGGAAGATACATCGGATTACGCCAGTGATGAAGAGTATTACGGGAATCTGCAATCGGACAGAATACCATTATCACATTACCCACTGTCAACGAAAAAGAATGCCAACAATATTATTGTTGAGCGTTATCCGAAGTTGGGGCAAGATGAAAGCTATATTTTTGTGGGAAGTCATGTCTGCCCGGAAGATATTGAAACGATGCTGAACATTATCGATCGTAATACATACCTGATACTGGGTTCGGTAGAGAATCTGAATTATAACCCGGAAGTATATCTGTCCTGGCTGAATGGAATGATTGTTTTTAATGTTTTGGATCAGGGGGAGAGGAGCGCACTTCCTGCAAAAATGGAGCGTGTATTACAGACGCAGAGCATTTTGATTTTCCCGGAAGGTTCACACAATTATGATTTGAACAAGCTGATAAAACCGCTCTATGACGGTCCGGTGAATCTGGCGTTAAAGACTGGGAAAAAGATTGTACCGGTTGTTCTGGTAAAAGATTATGAGAATAACGTGGCATATCTGGATGTAGGAAATCCAATAGATGTGAGAAATCTTGATTTGAACATACAGGATTATTATCCGGGGAAAGAGGAAAGTGAAAAATACCGGATAAAATCCATGAGCAGTTATGTACGGGATCAGATGGCAACAGCAGTTTATCATATGATGGAAAGACATCTTGCCCCGATGAAGAGAAGCGAGTACGGTGATATTGGACAGAATTTTGTAGACTTTTATGTGACAGATACATTTCGTAAGCTAAATTGGAAGCATGATGTCTTTGAGGCAGAATATCTTACTAAGAAAACGGACGAAGAGCGAGAATATGAGGCAGTAGTGAGAACATTGAGCAGTTTGCACTTAAAGAAAAATGTCCTGAGGGAAACCAGCCTGAACAGCAGAGAATATATCCAGAAGGAAATGGATCTGGATAGAAAGAATGTAGTAAAGAATTTGAGACGACATTTTTATGAAAAAGAAAAAATGGAATGATAGAGTAAGGGATATATTGTTTCCGGTTGTATTGCCATTATCCGGTTTGAAAATCAGATACGAAGTAAAGATGGTTAATTCATGCAATATGATTCCCGATAAACCAGTAATCTATGCCTGTAACCATTCACAGTTTTCAGATATCCCCATAGCAACAAGGGCAATTGGAAAAGGAGTTATACGCTGCTTGGAAAACAAAAATTATATTTGATTGACCGGATATTCTTTAATCTGCTTGGTGCAATTTGGGTGGACAGAAAAAACAAAAAAGAAACAGCAAAAGTTAAGGACAAAATATTGCGGTATTTGAAACGTGGACAATCCATTTTGTGGTTCCCGGAGGGAACATGGAATCTGACAGAGAACATGCTGATGTTACCTATGAGATGGGGGATTATAGAGGTGGCACACAAAGCAGATGGGCAAATTATCCCGATGGCGATTCGTTATGATAGGAAAAATAAAAAATGTCAGGTGAAATTTCCCCCCCCCTGTATGGTGAACAGTTAGCTGATTATAGAAATGGAATACAGGAACTTCGAGATGAGATGGCAGCACTTCGGTGGGAACTAATGGAAGAATATTCAGAAGTGACAGAACGGAAGAATATACATAGGAGTGATTTTGAGAAAGAAAAAGAAGAGATTATCAGAGAATACCCGCCATTAGACTGGGAATTTGAGAAATCCGTGATTTATAAAAAATAGTTTGAAAGAGAAGGAGAATATGATTTATTTTACGACTAGATATCAGAAAGATGGACAAAAGACCAGCTATGAAAGAGTGCATTGTGAAAAAGTACGAGGTATAGGTAAATGAAAAATTTTGGATTGATAAAATTTCTTGATGCAGATGTTAATAGTTTTACTTCTGACATAGGATTGAAAATAAGGAAAATTATTGCAAAACCTTTAAAAGTAGTACTTAAAATAGCAACACCTGAAAAAATACATGTTATCAAATATCCAGAACTTAAAAAAAATACACCATATATTTTTGTATCAAACCATGGATTTAGTAATGACATAATTTCGGCACTTTCTACAATAGACAGAAGTGTGTATCTTCTTATGGGGTCAACTAATCAAGTTGAATATAATAAACTGGTTTATGCTGCGTGGTTAAATGGTTTTATATATGTAAATCGACTTGACCCCAAAAGCAGGGCAGATTCGATTCCTAAGATGAAAAGAGTGCTTGACAGTGGGACAAGTATACTGATATTTCCTGAAGGGGGACATAATAATACATAAAATCTTCTTTGCAGCAAATTCTTTGCGGGAGTATATTATCTGGCAAAATTAACAAAAGTAAAGGTTGTTCCAATTGCACAATACTACGAATTCGGATCAAAAAAGATAGATATTCGTGTAGAAAATCCGATAGATATAGTTGGATATGAAAATAAAAATGAAGCACTTTGTAATTTGAGAGATATTATTTCTACGATGGTGTGGGAAAATATTGAGGATTGTTCAGCTCCAATGATTAGAAAAAAACTTAATAAAGATGTTCATGTACAATTTATGGAGCAGAGAAGGCAAGAATATCTTAAAAATTCTTGGACGAGAGATGTATGGGAAGAAGAATTGACCAGATATTTGGATAAAGATGACAAAGAATATTATTCTATGTTAAAAAGTTATGACAATATTAAGGTTACAGCGAATAATGCTGATAAAGTTGTTACATTTCTGATGAGGCTTGAAGAATTGAAAAAGTACGATTTTAAAGAATATATGCATCGTAACTGGAAAAATAATATTTGACAGAGGAGAAAGAGAAAAATATGATTTCGCAGACAGACAGACAGACAGACAGACAGACAGACAGACAGACAGACAGACAGAGCATGAGCTGACGGGATTTCCGTCTATTGATAAGCCGTGGCTGAAATATTATGGGGAAGAAGTTCTGCATCGTCCATTGCCGGAAGGTTCGATGTATGACTATCTGACTTCCTGCAATGTAGATTGGTTAGATTCAGTTGCTTTGAATTATTTTGGAAAAAAGGTTACGCATCGACATATGCAGGAGAAGATTGATGCATGTGCAAGAGCATTAACAGCGTATGGTGTCAGGGCTGGTAATGCAGTGAGTCTTTGTGTTCTGGCAATGCCGGAGGCTGTGTATCTGCTTTATGCAATCAATAAAATCGGAGCAATCGCCAATATGCTTGTGATGAATGCAACGGAAGCGGAGATTCATGAGAAGTTAGCCGTAACGAAGAGTAAAGTTGTGATTACGGTTGATCTGGCATTGGAAAAGATTGTACAGGCATCAAAGGAAACATCTGTAAAACACATCATAGGTGTTTCACTGGCAGAATCTATGCCATGTGTAATCGGTACGCTTTATAAGTGGAAATCAAAAGTAAAGCAGGAAAATTGTGTTTTATTTTCAGAATTTCTGAAGGCAGGACAGGGGAAGAATGTAGAATATCCGGAAATAAAAGCAGATGCACCTGCAGTGATTGCATATACAGGAGGGACAACCGGCAAGGCAAAAGGTGTACTGTTGTCAAACCGCGCAGCGAATACGATAGCATTTCAATACAAATATGCAGATAAAGTGCTGGACTTTCAAAATGGAGAACGTTTTTTAGATATCATTCCGCCTTTCTTAGCCTATGGTTTATTTTTTGGGGTACATATGGTTCTGTGTGTGGGACTTGAAAATATTCTTTGCCCAGATCCAACAGCAGAGCATTTCCCACAACAGTTTTTGAAATATAAACCGAATCATTTAAGTGGTGGTGCGTTGCATATAGAAGCACTAATGAAAAATAAAAAGGTTCAGAGAACGAATCTTTTTTTTGCAAAGACGATAGCCTATGGCGGAGATGGAATGAATAAATCATGGGAGACAGATACGTTTCATTTTTTGAAAGAGCATCATGCCCCATATGGATTAATGAACGGTTATGGAATGACAGAAATGGCAGGTCCGGTATGCACAAGCAATCATAAATTTCCAGTCATGCTTCCATTTTTCTGTAACAATATTAAGATATTAGACATTGATACGGGCGAGGAACTTGGATATGATCAGGAAGGTGAGATCTGTGTCAGCGGTCCGAGTATGATGATGGAATACTATAAGAATCAGGAAGCTACAAGAGAAATCATTTTCGAAGAGAACGGAACAAGATGGCTTCGAACCGGAGATTTGGGACATGTGACAAAAGATGGATATTTCCGACTGACCGGAAGACTGAAGCGAATCCTGTGGTCGATCGGAGCAGATAAGACACCGTCAAGAGTTTATCCGATGGAGATTGAAAATGTATTGAGCAGGCATTCTGCCGTGGATAAATGTGCGGTAGTAGGAAGACTCAACGGTGAAAAAGGTTATCTTGTGATTGCCTATGTGACATTGAAATCAAAAGATATCGGAGACAATGTAAAAAAAGAATTAAGACAGCTCTGTAGACAGGAGCTGAAAGAAAACTCCTGGCCGTTTGAATATCACTTTGTAGAGAAGCTGCCGACAACAGGAGCAGGAAAGATAGATTTTCGGACGTTGGAGAAGTGGGCAGAGAACTCAGATTCTTTTTAAAAGCATATATCACATAGCATTAGCATATAATAAAAATATAATTGCATTTTAAGAAGGTATTCTGTAGAATGAAATCAGAAAAGCTGTATGAGAGGGAATGTTTCGTGCTGCGGCATGGACATTCCCTTTTCTGAATATTATGAGAATGAGAAGGAAAGTATTTTTCTTAGCGTGATAAAATGGAAAAATGATTGTTCGGAAGTAGGTGACAATGATGAATATGCAAGAACTAAAACAGATGATTTATAAAGGCGAAAAAGTTGATGTGGAATGTAAAAAAGCAGAAAATTCTGTTCCCAAATCCACATATGAATCCTATTCTGCTTTTGCAAATACCAAAGGTGGGTATATCATTCTTGGAGTGGATGAAGATAAAAAGAAAAACTCGCCGGAAGAAAGATTTATCATACAGGGAATAACAAATCCAGGAAAGCAATTGGAAGATTTCTGGAATACAATCAACGGAAGCAAGGTAAATGTCAATATTTTGAAAGACGAAGATGTGTTTGTTGTGGAAGAAGATAACATAAAGCTGATTGTGATTCATGTGCCAAGAGCTGATTACAAACTGCGCCCTGTTTATGTTGGTGAGAATCCTTATAAAGGAACATACAAAAGAAATCATGAGGGCGATTATCATGCGACAGAGCATGAAATCCGTGCAATGATCCGTGACCAGAATCCAGATGGTAATGACGGAATGATCTTAGAATATTACACAATGGATGATATTGATAAAGAAACTTTGCGTAAATATCGCCAGATTTTTGAGATACGAAATGACGGACATGTGTGGAATGCACTGGACGATAAATCTTTTCTTGAAAAACTCGGTGGATACCGTAAAGACAGAAGAGAGGGAAAGGAAGGACTGACTCTGGCAGGACTTTTGATGTTCGGTGATGGTCTGGCAATCCGGGATGAATTTGACAATATCTTTATGGATTACCGGAACGAAAGCCAGGTAACGGCTGATATTCGATGGAATGACAGGATTACTTATGATGGTACATGGGAAAATAATCTGTTTAATTTCTTTACAAAAGTAACACCAAAGCTGACCGAGGATTTGAAGAAGCCATTTAAATTGGAAGGGATACAGAGAATTGATGAAACGCCTGTGCATAAGGCTGTGAGAGAAGCTTTTGTGAACCAGATCATACATGCAGATTATCTGTCTGATGCGGGAACATTAAAAGTAATCAAGCGTTCGAACGAATTTGAATTTACAAATCCGGGAATCTTAAAACTTCCGGTGGAAGATATTTATCGTGGCGGAAATTCAAAATCAAGAAATCCCCGTATGCAGACGATGCTGAGAATGGTAGGATTTGGGGACAATGCCGGTTCTGGATTTCCAGCAATTCTTGCTACATGGAAAAATGCAGGGTGGATAGAGCCTGTATTGGAAGAGAATACCAGACTGAATCAGGTGACTTTAACACTGAAAATGGTTTCCAAGTTGCAGGAAGTACAAGAAAACTCTGATTTAGAAGCAATACAATCGGCAGAAAAATCGGCAGAATCGGCAGAAAAATCGGCAGATAAAACTGCAGAATCCGAAGCGGATTTATCAGATCGTCATAAACAAATCCTGTTTCTCATGGATAAAAATGTAGAGTACAGTGCGGAAGAAATTGCAGAGCTTATTGGTCTGAAAGGCTCAAGAACAAGACAATTGTTAAAAGAACTGGCTGATAAAGGAAAGATAGGCTTTACAGCAGCAACGAAAAACCGAAAATATAAAAAATTATAGAAAAGTAAGAAAATCATTCAAAAAAAGAGGGCTCATAATCACCGCTGATGGGAGATTGTGAGCCTGTTATGTTATTTAGAAGAAGTACGCCATTTCTTATGTGGTTCATGTTTCCCACACCCATCACAGGTCTGTGGCCAGTTGATTTTCCATTCAAAATATTCATCTCTGGTAATTTCACCAGATTTCAATTCTTCTTTTCTGAGAATCCATTCTTTCATAAAATCATTGAGAACCCCATAATTAAACCACATACCGACAGGTGGATGAGCAGGCCAGTTATCAGAGTCATGGTAGCGAACGGCTGTATCTTCGCTGGAATTGCATTTCTCACCAGGATAAGTTTCTAACTGGAAAAGATTGATAGCTGCCGGATTAAATTCATCAATCCAGAACAGAATTTCCATAAGTTCAGAGGCATCCATAGTCGTAGGTTCGTGTAGTGCCAGTGGATTTACATCCAGAATCTTAGCCATTTCAGTTACCAGATCTTTACGTGGAACTCGGTAATTTGTTTCATATTGGGCAAGACGGTTTGCTCCTTTATCACCCCAACCGAGAGCAGCACCAAGTTCTGCCTGTGTCATATTCCGGAATGTCCGGATTTTTTTTATTTTATCACCGATTGTCATATCAGATTTCCCACTTTCTTTTTGATAAATCCATTTTACTACCAAAAACAGTGAATGTAAACAGAAAGATTCGCATGAAAGCGAACAAAACACTTGACATTCGCATGAATGCGAATTAAAATGACAGTACGATAAAGGTTCGCATGAAAGCGAATGCACAGATGAGGATAATTACTTTTTACGAATTATTGCAAAATGAGGTTGGTAAAATCCTTCTGTCAGGCTTTATTAGTGAGAGGATTTTTTTGAAGAGAACAACATTTCAGCACTTCTGAGCTGTAATGTTGAAGGAACATTCAAAAAATCTCTGTTGTACCTTGAAAATTACATGAGCTGTATGATCTGATTCCACAGAGGCCATGACCCTGTAAGTATATTACAGGCGAGCGTCGAAGATACTCCGGAAACGGCTGGCAAGTTTGCGAAGAAGTTGCCAGTATTCAGAAATGCTCTGATAGAGGTTAGCTGTAACGCTGACAACAGGTTATACAAATGGAAGCCAACACGCCGAACAGAATACGAAATGCTATAGATATCTGGATAACTGGAGAAAAGAGGAAGAAAGGTAAGGTGATACGGTTGAGAAAATTGCAGGTATAGGACGACTTATAAAAAGAATATGTTGGAAAAGAGGTGAGCATCATGGTGAATCAGTCAGTAATAGATTCCAGTGTTAATCTGGAGCAGTTAAAGGACATTGAAGATTTAATTCCTGATATGGATCAAGCTATTTCTGAAAAAGTGGAAACTTTTCTGGATAAATCCGGCGATCAGCCGTATGCTCACATGAATGAAGGGTATGTGGTGGTTGTAGAGATGACAGGAGAAATGGATGCTACAGATGCTATTAGTGATTATCTAAGAAAAAGAACGGAGTTGATGTATTAGATGCAAGTCTTGAAAAAAATATCTTGCGAAGCTACAGATGTTATGTTAATGTGAAGTCAGGGAAAATGAACGTGATACATGGTTTCTGACTTCAAATTCAATGGAATAAGTAAGTTGGGAGCGATGTAAAATGGAACAGATGCAAATGAATATGCCAGATATATACGATGCTGCATTGTATCTTCGATTATCGAAAGATGATATGGAAGAGGGCGGTGCGAAGTCAGAGAGCAACAGCATTGCAAATCAGAGAGAGTTGCTTCGGAGCTTTGTAAAAAGCCAGCCGGATATTCAGATCTTTGATATATATGTGGATGACGGATACTCAGGAGGAAATTTTGACCGACCTGAGTTTAGACGAATGACAACTGATATAGAAGCTGGAAAAGTAAACTGCGTGATTGTAAAAGACTTATCCAGATTCGGAAGAGAGTATATAGAAGCCGGGCGATGGATCGAAAAGACCTACCCGGCTTTAAATGTGCGTTTTATTTCAGTTACAGACCAATTTGACAGTAAAACAGCAGATTTTTCAGAGAAGTCATTTGTAGTTCCAATCAAAAATTTTGTAAATGAAAGTTATTGCCGGGACATTTCCGGTAAAGTGCGAAGCCACCAGAAAATCAAACGTGAAAAAGGTGAATTTATTGGAGCATTTGCACCGTATGGTTACTGCAAAGATCCGGAGAATAAGAACTGTCTGGTGATTGATTCTTATGCAGCGGATATTGTAAGAAAAATATTTTCGTGGAAAATTGATGGGTTCAGTCTTGGAGCAATTGCAGAAAAACTGAATGTACGTCATGTGCAGTCGCCAAAAGAATATAAAAAGGCAAATGGTGAAAATTACAATTCCGGATTCCATAGTTCAGATACACCGAAATGGTCGGCAGTGCAGATCAAAAGGATTCTGACCAATGAAGTCTATATTGGAAACATGGTACAGGGCAAGCAGGAACGAATCAGCTATAAAGTAAAGAGGCGTCTGGATAAGCCAGAATCAGAGTGGGTGAAAGTAGAAAATACGCATCCGGCAATTATCAGACAAAATGATTTTGATGTGGTTCAGAAGCTGCTTCAATATGATGGCAGAGCATCGAAAACATCGGACAGTGCAAACTTTTTTTCGGGCTTTGTATTTTGCGGAGATTGCCATACACCGATGATACGCAGGGTAAACCAGTATAAGGGAAAGAAAAAAGCCTTTTATATTTGTCAGACGAAGAATAAAGGTGGAGATTGCACCAGACACAGTATTCCGGAAGAGGTGCTGAAAAGGATTGTATTGAAAGAAATTCAGGCATATACGGCACTTTTTATAGATTATCAGATGATTATGGAAGAACTTTGTGAGATGCAAGTCAGTTATGATCAGGTAATCGGTTATGATACGCAGATTAGTAAATTGCAGGAAGAATATAACCGTTATTACAGCCTGAAAGCATCTTTGGGTGATGATTTGAAAGAGGGGCTGATCAGCAAAGAAGAGTTCGATGATTTTCGGGAAAGTTACGGAAGAAAATGTGAAGAACTGGAGCAGATGATTGAAAATCAGAAAAAGCTGGTAAAGCAAATGTTTGAGGGTGGAGTGTCTGCAACTGTTCAGTTGGAGGACTGGAAGAAATCACTGGAAATCAAAGAACTGGATCGCACATTGCTGGCACTGACCGTAGATAAAATCTATATTTATGAAAATAAGCAAATTAAAATTCACATCCGCTATCAGGATATGATTGAGAAAATGAAAGTCATAAGACGGTTTTATGCGGAACACCGGACAGAGTGCAGGAAAGAGGTGGGATAAATGGCAAGGACAGCAAAAAGATATAAGAAAAACACAGAGAAGAAAGTTCTTGGGATTCCGGTATGTATGGCTGCAATTTATGCCAGATTATCCGTAGATAGTGATGAAAAAAAGTCAGAATCTATTGAAATACAGGTTACGCTGATAAAAGAATTCATTCAGAAGCACAATGAAAATCCAGACAGAGAGTATGAGATTGCCGTATATGACATATATTCTGATTTGGGAAAAACCGGAACAAATTTTGACAGACCGGGATTTGAACGGATGATGAATGATGTCAGGGCAGGTAAAATAAACTGTATTCTGGTAAAGGATTTCTCACGATTTGGAAGAAATTACATTGAAACTGGTAACTATCTGGAAAAGATTCTTCCTTTTATGAAAGTACGTTTTATTTCTGTATGTGACAACTATGATTCATTCGCACCGGATGCCAAGAATCAGGAATTATCCATGAATATCAAGAATCTGGTGAATGATGCTTATGCGAAAGACATTTCCGCAAAAGAACGGGCAGCGAAACGTATTGCACAGAAAAATGGTGAGTATGTGGGATCTACAGCTCCATACGGATATTGTGTGGAAAAGGTAAATGGAATTTATAAGTTGATTGTGGAACCGGAAGCTGCAAAGATTGTCCGCAGGATTTTTGAAGAATATGCTTCGGGAGATGGTATACAGAATATTATTGACAGGCTGTTTGAAGATGGGGTACATCGGATTTCAGACTATAACCAATATCATCATGTGTACTGTCAGGACGGAGAGAACCTTCATCAGTGGGGAAATTCTTCGATACGTGCAGTGCTGAACCGAAATAATTATTATGGCGATCTGGTTCAGAGGAAATACGAATCCAGATTTCAAAGAGGTGAAAAATGGTGTGACATATTGGATGAGAGCCAGTGGATTATTACGCCAAATGCCCATGAGCCAATTATTAGCAGAGAATTGTTTGAAAAAGCACAGGTCAGGTTGAAAGCAGCACAACAGAAAGCAACAAAAACTATGGCAGGATGGGAAGAGGATGAAAGAGCATTTTACAATGTATTCTATTGTGGAGACTGCAAGCGAAAAATGTGTACACGCAGATACAGAGGCAATGTGTATTACTTTTGCAACGCTGCTCAGTATCGGGACGAAAGGAAATGCAGTCATAAATCTATTTCCGAAGAAAAACTGCAGAAAATTGTCCGTTCGGAACTGATCAGACAATTTCAGTTATCTGGCTTACGGAAAAAGGATATGTCTGCTATAAGCAGTGCGGTATTTCTTTCCAAAATCAAAGAAATTCAAGCAGAGATCAGGAAACTGGATGCAGATATGGAAAGACATTCAGAAAAACTGGCACAGGCATTTATGCAGTATAAAGAGGGTGAACTTTCCAAAGAAGCCTATATAGAAATGAAAGATGACCGTAATAACTGGAAAGTGTTCTACGAAGAGAGAAAGAAGTCTCTGGAGCAGATCATACGAAAACTGGAAAAACAGCAGAAAGAAGAAGCCAGATTTTTACGAAGCCTGCTGGAACTGGATGGGACAACCAGAATCAATGCGGAACTTGCGGAGGGCTTGATTGAAAGTATGTATCTGTATGGTGATGGCAGACTGGAAATTAACTTCGGGTTTAAGGGGGCGGTAGAACATGAGTGATCAGAAACTGATTATTGGATATTACCGCCTTTCCATGGAAGATGATTCCGAGGGAGAAAGTAACAGCATTATCAATCAGAGAAAACTGGTAAAAGATTATATTTCCAATATCCCGGAACTGACTGCTATGCCGTTTCAGGAGTTCTACGATGACGGGTATTCTGGTTCCAGTATGGATCGTCCGGCAATTAAGCAGGTTCTGGAACTTGCCAGAGAGAATAAAGTGCAGTGTATTGTGGTAAAAGATTTTTCACGTTTTGCCAGAAACTATATTGAGATGGGAACTTATCTGGAACAGATTTTTCCATTTCTGGGAGTACGATTTATTTCTATCTCAGACCGGTATGATTCTAAAGATTATAAAGGCAAGAGTTCGGACATTGAAGTACAGTTTAAAGGACTGATTGCAGATTTTTATGTGAAAGACCAGTCCGTAAAGGTAAAAGCGGCAGTCAGCACCAGACGGGGAAAAGGTGAGTATTGCTGTGGCTCTACACCTTATGGATATCAAATCAATCCCGAAAATAAGAAAGAACTGGTGATTGTAGAGGACGAAGCGGAAGTGATTCGCAGAGTGTTTGAACTGACCAATCAGCGGTATTCCAAGATGGAGATTTGCAGGTTCTTTAATGAAGAGGGGGTACTGACTCCCTTGCAGTCCATGAGCAGACGACAGAAATCAGACAGCAAGAAAGCTGCATCAAGAGGATTGCAGTGGACGAGTGATATGATACGGAAGATTGTGGATGATAAGACTTATATAGGCTGTATGGTCTATGGAAAGACAAAGATTCCAGATCCCGGAACTGGGAAAGAAGTACCAGTGCCAAGAAGTCAGTGGAAAGTGATGGAAAATCACCATGAGCCGATTGTATCAAAAGAAGTTTTTGAAAAAGCACAGTCCCTGCAGATCAGATACACCAAGAAAAGCAAATTTGACAGGGAAACAACACTGTTAGGTGGCTATGTGAAATGTGGGAATTGTCGCAGAAGCCTGACTTCAAGCAGTCCTGTTCATGGTCATATCCTTTATAGCTGTGCTTACAGCAAAGGAAAAGAAGATACAGGTTGTTTTGCCGGGAAAGCGGATAACAAAATGCTGGAGCATATCGTACTGGCAGAAATAAAGGCTTACTTACGTCAGAATATCAGCCAGGAACAGATGCAGCAATCCATGAGAAAACAGCATGAGGACAGCATAGAAGCCTATGAGCTGGAAAGTGCAGACTGTGAAAAGCGTCAGGAGCAGATACGGATTCAGAATCGTCAAAACTATGAGAGGTATCACGAGGGACAGATAAACCAGAACCAGTTTATGGAAGCCAAGAAGCAGGTGGAAGGAGAAAAAGTGCGACTGCAGAAACGAGTACAGGAGTTGGAAGAACTGATAAACGGAGAGAAAGAAATCCTGATGAAAAAGAATGTTCCGGTGGAGCAGATGTTGAAGTATTTAGGCTATGAAAAGCTAACACGAGAGATGTTGGAAGAATATGTGCAGGGAATATATGTGTATGATGACGGGAGAGTGGAGGTGGAGTATAAATAGCAACAAATTAGCATATAATAACAATAAAATTGTTGATAAAAAGCAATAATGATGTATAATTATATAAAGAAATGGAAAGGAGATGCAAAAAAAATGTTGTTAAACTTTAAAATGGAAAACTTTAGGTCATTTAAAGATGAGACTTTTTTTACAATGCTTTCAAGTAAACAGAAAACGCATAATGATTATGTGATAGATAAAAGTGTAAATGGTAATAAGTTAAGAGTATTACCAATGACTGTCATTTATGGAGCAAATGCATGTGGAAAATCCAACATTGTGTTGGCAATGGATATATTAAAAAAAATGGTTATGAAAGGAACCTTAAATTGCAAAGAGCTGGAATCTTATAAAAGTATGTTATCTTTTATTAGAGATACAAGTTGGTATGATCCGGTTTCTTTAGAAATTACATTTTCCACTCAAAATAATATTTATAGATACGGAATTAAGTTTACGGATATTGATGTATATAAAATTGAAGAAGAGGTTCTTTATGTTAATGATGACTTGTTCTTTTCACGAGATGATGAAAATCAAATTTATGTGGATGTAAAGAAATTAGTAAAAAAAGGTTATATTAATAAGGATGATGCGGATTTTTCTGAACGCTTGATTCACAAATTGAACCAGACATTGGATAAACAAAAGTTAGTTGTAGCAGGTGCAATTAGCAATTTGTTTGATAAAAAATATTTTGAGGATTTTAATTTATGGTTTGAAAAATTTAATGTTATTATGAATGCAAATGACATGAATTTTAGACAAAAAGACTTAAAGACGATATTTAATAAAAAACCAGATAAAGATATTCGTAGAAATATTTTCGAAAGTGCCTCAGTTAAAGAAGTTATGAATATAGCTGAGTTTGGAAATCAAAAAATTGGATTTATGGCAGAAACAGATAATGATGAATTATCTATGTGTTCAATGTATCAAGTACCATTAAGAAAAGATGAGCAACCACAAAAAAAATATGCAATATCCATGATTGTAGATTCAGAGCTGATGGAATCGAGAGGAACTATCCATTTGATTAGATTGTTACAACCGTTTATAGATGTTTTAGATAATGGCGGGGTCATTGTTTTGGATGAAATGGATGCTTCATTGCATTTTGAAATTGTTGTATCGCTGATAAGAATTTTTAACAATAAAGATATCAATAAAAATAATGCTCAGTTAATTTTCAATACGCATAATCCAATATATTTAGACGGTGAATTGCTTAGACATGATCAAATTGTAATGGTTGAAAAGCGAAGGAATGATATGGTGAGCGAGATATATTCTTTAGCAGATTACAAATTACGTCCAGAAGAAAGAATATTAAAAAATTATTTGAATGGAAAATATGGAGCATTGCCACATATGGATTTGGAAATTGCATTTAAGCACATATTGGAAAGAGAGGCGAATAATCTTGAATCGTCCAAAGAACAATAAAATACGAAGACCACAATTCCTCTGCATTGTAGGATGTGAGGGAAAAAACCAGGAAAGAATATATTTTGATAAAGTAGCAGAATTAGTGAATTGCGTTGAAGAAAGAACGCATGATTTAGTATTTGATTATGCGGAACCATATGGCGGAAATCCTAAGTGTGTGGTAGAACGAACTATTCAGAAATCTATTGGTAAGGAAAACAAAGTATCTGTTTTTGATTATGACGGAAAAAAGGATAAGTATGAAGAAGCAATAGATTTGGCAATAGAAAATAAGATTGAATTAGGATATACAAATTATTGTTTTGATTTATGGCTGATTCTTCATAAAGAAGACTATTTTGATATAGTACAAAATCAGGATGCATATGCTGATAAATTACGACAAGTTTTTGGGTTAGCAGCAGATGCAAACATAAAAAAAGAAAAAAGGGTAACGGAAATAGTCAATCAAATCGGATTATCTGATATAAAGAATGCAATTCAAAGGGGTAAAAAAATATCAGAGGATAATCAGGGTAAAGAGGCAAATAAAACGCCAAAAGAAAACAGATATTATGATAATCCAGATACGCAAATGCATGTGTTGCTACAATTTTTATTTGCGAAAGTAGGAATAAATATTGACGCATTAGGATAGAAAAGATGTAGCAATGACGTTACATCCTCCCCACCTACTTTGTGACAATTATATAACGTCCTCTATACAGAAATATGCGGTTTTAAGCCATTTTGGTGGCAAAAGAGCCGCATATTTTTTGTAGCAATGACTTGACATCCTCGGGGGCCTTATGTACGGCACAAAGTCTCTTTCATATGTGAAAGTTAAATGTTGGGTAGAGAGTGAAGATTTTCATTCACCCGGGTCTGTTACATTCATCCCGGAATCAATATACATGCACAATACCCCGGATGCGGCTGAAAGCAATAAATAGTCAGGTCTTTCCCGATTTCCGGACTGTAAATAAAATATATGCAGAACCATCAAATCAAAAAGAGTGGGGCATGTATATGACTGGTGATATATTTTTCAGCTACAGCAAAGTGTACAAAAACAAATAGACAAAAATATGAAATATGTCTAATTTGTTCCTCGATTTTCTATGAGAAAAAGAGTAAAACATAGGTAAATCAAAAAAGAGAGAAATGCATTGATTAGGACAGGTCACAAGAAGTAACCGGATTACAGAGAGCCGCAGATGATGAGACACGGCAGAAGGTATTTTGTGATATCACCAGGGAGCATCCCACTGAATATTAAAGTAAGCCGGGACGTAGTCTTCACGTTACAGAAGAAGCTGTTTATACTGACAGTAGTAAGAGGTTATATCAGATGTGAGATGACTCCCACCTCTGTAGGTGGTGAGCAACAAAATTATATCAGTGGTGGGATTCAATCTCCCATCTGATATAGCCTCCGGCAGGATTGCAGAGATGCACAGAAGAATATGTCATGCATTGCATGACGTGCATCTCGCAGCAAGAATGCCGAGGGCATTCTTGAATTAGTAATAGATAGGACAACGCAAAGTGGTACCGCGGAAATTTCGCCTTTGTTATCCAAATGGATAGCAGAGGCGTTTTTTATATACAAAATATAAGAGAAAGAAGAGGACAAGATTATGAGTGGAATCTTAATGATGGTAATAGCCATTGTAGTGCTCGGAGGAGCATATCTTCTGTATGGCCGTTATCTTCAGAACAAATGGGGAATTGATCCCAAAGCTAAAACACCAGCATATGAGCTGGAAGACAGAGTTGATTATGTACCAGCTGATACAAATGTAGTATTTGGGCATCAGTTTGCGTCTATTGCAGGAGCCGGCCCGATTAACGGACCTATTCAGGCTGCAATTTTCGGATGGCTTCCTGTTTTACTCTGGATTCCGATGGTATTTATGATGGCAGTAACATTTACAGCACTTGGTATGACAATTACAAAACTTTCAGGAGCTCTGTTCACAACAGGCCTGGATATGGGAAATACCTTACAGCTCATTTTTGCGATATTACTATTGATACTTGGTGTACTGGTAGCAATTCAGGGTGTTAAGAAACTGTTTGAAAAACAGAAAGCTTAACAAATAAGATTCTGGTCAGTAGCACTTGGAGAAGCAAATACGTTTATATAGTTAATGACTTTTCATTAAAAGTCAATGTGCTTTTAGAAAAAAATATGCCCCATATACCACAAGGTGATATATGGGGTATATTTATGCTAAAAAGCAAGAATTCCGAGATGTTCCAGAAGAATTTTGACGCCCAGAAGAACCAGGATCAGACCACCGATAAATTCTGCTTTGCTTTTATATTTGCTTCCGAAGAAGTTGCCAACGATAACTCCGATGATAGAGAGTACAAAGGTTGTGATACCAATAATACTAATTGCTTCAATGATCGGAGTATTAAGAAAAGCAAACGTGATGCCGACTGCGAGCGCGTCGATGCTTGTTGCAACAGCAAGAACAAGCATGTTTTTGTGATCAATCGGAGCATCTGTGACTTCGACGATTTCTTCTTCATTCCATTCACGGACGGCTTCAATTATCATTTTGCCGCCGATGAAACCAAGAAGGATAAATGCGATCCAGTGGTCAATGCTGGTGATGTACTTCTGGAACTGGCTGCCAAGAAGCCAGCCGATGAGCGGCATAAGTGCCTGAAATCCTCCAAAATACAATCCGATAATAACGGCCTGTTTTTTGTTAAGTTTTCTCATTCCGAGGCCCTTACAGACTGAAACTGCAAAGGCATCCATGGAAAGTCCGACACCCAGCAGAAATAATTCAATAAAAATTGCCATAATAATCTCCTTTTCTTTTCTGAAAGTATGTAAGCATACAAAAAACTCACGTATGCAACAAAACAATACAGACAAATGTCTGTATGTGATATTGCATACATGAGTCTCATTCATTAAGATTTGCCAGGTACAGGTACCAGTATGTTGACAAATCACACATTCGTGCAAACTACTCCCTCACGTAAGTTTGTGTTAAGTTTTTCCAACTATAACAAATGCAAGGACGCCTGTCAATAATTTTTTTCATTAACAGCTACGTGTATTTCATTAGCAGCTGTGCGCGAAATGTTTTCCTTTTGGCAGAAACGCGTTATAATATTAAGTAATATAAGCATTTTTTATTAAGAAATTAAGTTTTCAGTGGAGGATAATTTCAGGGATGAAAGCGATTGGAATTGATATTGGAACAACTACGATCAGCGGAGTGGTTGTTGAAGTTGATGAAAGAAGACATTCAACTGTAATAGAGGCAAGGACAATACAAAATGGAAGTTTTATTGGAACTTCTAATGAGTGGGAACGAATCCAGGATGCAGAAAAGATTATCCAAAAGGCAAAGGTAGTCGTCGATGAGTTTATTGATAAATATCCGGATGCACACAATATTGGTCTGACCGGACAGATGCATGGAATTGTCTATCTGAATGCTGAGGGGAGAAGTGTAAGTCCACTGTATACATGGCAGGATGGACGTGGGAATATCTGTGATGATAAAACAGGAAAAAGTCTCTTAAAAGAGATCGAAGAGAAATGTCAGTACAAGGCTGCTTCTGGTTATGGACTTATCACACATTTATATAATGAAAAACATCATCTGGTTCCGATAGAGGCGAATACATTCTGTACAATCATGGATTATCTTGGAATGTGTCTGACAAAGAGAACCCATCCACTCGTACACGTCAGCAATGCTGCCAGTTTTGGATTTTTTGATGTGCAGAAAAAGTGTTTTGAAACGGACTGGTTGAATAAAATTAGAATGGACACTATAAGACTGCCGGAAATTTGTGAAGATATGGAAGTGCTGGGAATGTATAAGGATATTCCGGTAACAGTAGCAATCGGTGATAATCAGGCCAGCTTTCTGGGGGCAGCAGGCAGCGAAAATAATACATTACTGGTGAATATGGGAACAGGAGGACAGATTTCAGTTCTGACAGATCAGTATTTTGAGACGGAGGGAATCGAAGCGCGTCCATTTCTTGGGGGAAAATATCTTCTGGTTGGAGCCTCCCTGTGTGGTGGTAAAGCATATGCATTGCTTGAGAGTTTTTTCAGGTCATTTATGAAGGAGGCAATCGGACAGGATATACCATTGTATGAAATATTGGGAAGACTTGCAGAAAAAGGAATGGACGCCTCAAGTAGTAGTATGAAAGTGCAGACAACTTTTGATGGAACCAGAACAGATTCAGGGCTCCGTGGGGAAATCAGAAATATTTCATCAGATAATTTCACACCGGAATTCCTGACATATGGTGTACTGGAAGGCATGATCCGGGAACTTTATGATATGTTTGTTCAGATTGAAAAAGGCACGGAGATAAAGATTGTTCAGATGATCGGATCTGGTAATGGGTTCAGAAAAAACAAAGTGCTTTGTGAGATAGCTGAGAAAATGTTCGGGATGAAACTGACTTTATCAGAGTGCAAAGAAGAGGCCGCAACTGGTGCAGCAATCAGCGGTTGCTTATAATAATTCTATCAAAACAATTTAATGATTCCTAGATTTGTAGTAATATATAATCAAAAGGATAAAAGCAAAGTGAGGGAACAAAATGCCAGGATATTTGATCAAAGACACAACAGTTGAGGAGCGTAAAAAGATCGTAGAGGAGTCACTGGGTAATATTTCAGCAGACTGTGACGGATGCATGGCAGGTCTTGCGGAGATGTATCAGGATTATATAGAAGGAAAAAGAGAAATCCGCGATATCAATATGGAATTCAATGCTCGTTATGTCAGAGGAGACATGGACAAAGAGGAGCGAAGAAGCTGTCCGATGTGATTTGAGCCGTATAGGCAGAATTCTTATTCTAAAATGTGGACTGTGGGGAAATCGTGATGAAGAAAAAATTAATTAAGCCGTTTGCAATACTGCTGGCAGTCTTTCTGGGATTACTGGAGGTGGGATGGCGTTTTTTTAACATGGTAGTCTGCTGCAAAAGAGGAGAGCACAAAAAGGAAAGAAAGAAATGGTTTGAACTATCTCATATCAGGGAAAATCATCCCAGGAATGGTTATGCAAGAGTATATAATGAGAGTAAGGCCTGGTGTCTTGAACAGAAGATGCAGGACTGTTATATTAAAAGCATTGACGGATTAAAACTGCATGCATTATATCTGCCGGCAGAAGATGCAAAACGGATTGTTATATTAAGCCATGGATATCGCGGCAGCCGGTTTGGCACATTGTCATTTATGGCAAAATATCTGCATGAGCATCAGTGTGATGTCCTGTTTATAGAACATCGCTGCTGCGGTGACAGCGAGGGAAAATATATCACCTTTGGAGCAAAGGAACAATGGGATGTACAGCAATGGGCAGTCTATGTATCTGAACGAAACAAAGAGAAGCTTCCGATTTATCTGTACGGACAGTCCATGGGGGCAGCTGCTGTACTGATGGCATCAGGACATATGCTCCCGGCGGAGGTAAAAGGCCTGATCGCGGACTGCGGTTTTCAGTCTATGGAAGGACAGATGCGAGATATGGCAGCTAACTGGTTCCACCTGCATCATATCCCACTGCTTCTGATAGAACTGGACTGGTTCTGTTCTCTTCTGGCAGGATTTCATATGAAAGATGCAGACACTGCCGAAGCCATGAAAAAAAATACAAGACCGGTTCTCTTTTTCCATGGAGAGAAGGACACCTATGTGTATCCAAATAACTCTTTTCAGAATTATATGCTCTGCAGGGCAGAGAAGGAACTGGTGATCATATCGGGAGCACGGCACCTGTGCTGCGCTTATGTAGATCCGGAACTGTATCAGCACAAGATGATGGAATTCTTTGAAAAATACGATTAAACTGAGATAAAAAATCCTGACCGGGATTTATCAGACATAGTACATAACAGGAAAAATACCTTTAATCTGTTATGTTAAATGCATGATAAGTCCCGGTCAATTTTTTGTAAAGTGTTCATTAAGTCTTTGGGGTACTGGTATTTCCTGCGAAGGTATGATATTTTTGCACCTGAAGCATATATACAATGTTTTCTGTCTCGGATAAAGAGGAAAACCGGGACAATGGAGGTTATCTATTATATGAGAAATTATTATCCTTTGACGGCAGCTCAGAAGATGCATCATAACTGGATCATGGATTATGGTACACAGCAGGTATCTGGCGTAAGTGTTGTGGCTTCTGTACAGGCAGAACTGGATTTTGGATTATTAAAAAAATGTATTCAGATGGAAACAGAGCGTTCAGGCTGTACCAGAGTCCGTTTTACAAAGCCGGATAAAGATGGAAATGTAAAACAGTATATAGAGAAGCAGGATTCGCGAGATATTGAGCTGAAGGATCTGTCGGGAATGGAAAGTCTGGCAAAGGCAGATGAGCTGATGCAGCAGTGGGCTTATGAAACATTTGACGGAGATAATATCCCGATGTGTGAATTTATTATGCTGAAGCTTCCGGAAGGATACAATGGTTTCTTTTTACATATGGATCACAGACTGATCGATTCCTGTGGGCTTGTAGTTATGATTGAAGACCTGTTCCAATTATATACGCATTACAGATATGGAACAGCCTGCCCGCAGGAGCTGGTAGATTTTGAAACAGTCCTGAAAAAAGATCTGGCAAAAGCGGGCAATGAAAAGCGTTTTGCAAAAGACAAAAAATTCTGGGATGACCAGCTGGATGCATTGGGCGAGCCGTTATATTCTGATATACAGGGACCAGCCGTATTAGAGGAAGCAAGAAAACGTCATGGAAATCCGAAACTTCGTGCTTCTGATATTGAGATGAAGGAGCTGTTTGTTGCAGTAAAGGATTATCATCTGGAACCTTATGCAACACAGAACCTGATGGATTTCTGTATGAATCATCAGCTCTCTATGACGAATCTGCTTCTGCTTGGTATTCGTACTTATCTGTCAAAAGTAAATAATGGACAGGAAGATATTACGATCCAGAATTTTATATCCAGACGTTCTACCCATGAAGAATGGACTTCTGGAGGAAGTCGAACCATTATGTTCCCGTGCAGAACAGTGATCTCACCGGAAACAGATTTTCTTTCGGCAGCTTATGAAATCCAGAATATGCAGAATCGAATTTATATGCACAGCAATTATGATCCGGCATTTATTGTGGATGAGATGAGAAAAAGATATCATACACCGGAGCATACCAGTTATGAAAGCTGCTATCTGACCTATCAGCCAATGCCGGTGAAGGTGGAGAATGAAATGCTTGGAACCATACGCCAGCATGCCAAATGGTTTGCAAACGGTGCCGCAACCAAAAAAATGTATCTGACCGTATCGCATACTGAGGATGGTGGCATGAACTTCTCCTATCATTATCAGACTGCTCATCTGGAAGAGCATGACATGGAACTGCTTTATTATTATATGATGCGTATTCTTTTTAAGGGGATCGCAGAGCCGGATATGAGCATCGGCGAGATTATGGAACAGGTATAGAAATCAAAAATAACAGGAGGATATGAGATGAATCAGGAAATGGAATTTAAAAATATTGTAGCGCAGTACAGCAAAGTGAAACCGGAAGAGATGACGGGTGAAATGAGATTCCGTGAAGATCTGGGATTTACTTCTCTGGATTTCATGTCTTTTCTGGGAGAGCTTGAGGATACCTTTGACATTGAACTTGAGGAAACCGAAGTGACCCAAATTACAACTCTTGAGGAGGCGCTTAAGCTTCTGGAGGAGCTTCAGTAAGAATGAAGCTGTTGTCCGCAGAAAAGTGAAGGAGGAGAAAGACATGCTGATCAGGGAGATATTAGAAGAAAGTGTACAGAAATTTGGCGAAGTCAAAGCAGTAAAATGGCTTAACAGGAAAGAAGTTCTGGAGAGAAGTTACAGCGAAATGTTGAGAAACGTGATTTCCATCAGAAAAGGACTTCTTGCAGAAGACTTTGCGGGAAAGCATATTGCATTGATCGGAACCAGCTCTGTAGAATGGATCGAAAGTTATCTGGGAATTATTACAGGATGTACTACAGCGGTGCCGCTGGATGCAGCACTCCCATGTGAAGAACTGATCGATCTGATAAACCGATCCGATTCCGAAGCACTCTTCTTAAGTCCGAAACACAGACCATATCTGGAAGCGTTCCTTGCAAACTGTCCGAAACTCCAGAAAGTATGGATGCTCCAGGAAGAGGTGGAGGATGTACCTTCAGGTGTATACAGTATCAATGAGCTGAGAAACACGGGAATTAGTGCATCGGCAGATGCTTCCTGTCCGGCAGCAGAAGATATTGCGACGATTATCTTTACTTCCGGAACGACAGGAAAGAGCAAAGGGGTTATGCTGACACAGAATAATCTGGCATCCAATGTTGAGGCAGTTAAGATTTCAGCAGAACCCGGAACTGCCATGCTCAGTGTACTTCCAATCCATCATGCATTCTGTCTTGTCATGGATTGGCTGAAAGGTTTCTCTCAGGGAGCAACTATCTGTATTAATGACTCTCTGCTTCATATGGTCAGAAATATGAGTATTTTTAAACCCGATATCATGCTCATGGTTCCGATGATGATTGAAACAATTTATAAGAGACTGTCAGCAGCTGATCCACAAATCCCGAAGGTAGTTCTTGCAGAAAAAGTTTTCGGTGGAAAACTGCAGACGATTTTTACCGGTGGCGCACATCTGGATCCGTACTATATTGACCGTTTTGCAGAGTATGGTGTTCAGATTCTGGAAGGATATGGCATGTCAGAATGTTCTCCTGTTATCAGTAATAATACACCGGAAAATCATAAGCCGGGTTCTATTGGAAGACCACTTGAGAATGTGGAGATAAGATTTGAAAACGGTGAGATTCTGGTAAAAGGCACAAGTGTTATGAAAGGGTATTATCAGATGCCGGACGAGACAGCTGAAACACTGAAAGATGGCTGGCTGCATACTGGCGACAAGGGTTATATGGATGAAGATGGATACCTCTTTATTAATGGCCGTGTAAAAAATCTGATCATTCTCTCCAATGGAGAAAATATATCTCCTGAGGAAATCGAGAACAAGCTTGCATTGAATCCGCTTGTGGGTGAGGTTATTGTAACAGGTGAGGACAATGGTCTTACAGCCCGAATTTATCCGGAACAGGCAGTTGTGGAGGCAAAGGCACTGGATACGGAGATGATTCGTTCACAGCTTCAGGAATTTCTGGATGAATACAATAAAAATCAGCCGACCTATCGTCGTATTACAGGCCTGGTGATCCGGAAAAATCCGTTTATACGCAGCACGACAAAGAAAATCAGGAGACAGGATGTCCTGATCGACGAGCCACAGGCATAATAAAAACCCGTTTGAGTGAATTTCTCAGACGGGTTTTTATTATGTCTGTTTATATGCAGGGCATTCAGGATAAAAGAGGCAGCATGCCAGACAGGAAAATCTGCGTCAGAATCCCTGCAATGACTTCTGGTGCAAGATCAAAATTATCCCTTGTCCATTTGTGAAGGACACCGATCGTACTGCCGATCGCACAGGTGATCACGTAAGATATTTCCTCTTTTGTATGCCTGCCGGGTCTGGCACTGGAGGTAGTAGCGGTGACATAGTGATGAAGCATAGTCAGCATTTTTTCAAAGAGATCATTTCCATGAGGCGTACTCAGAAGACTGGAAAGAAAAGGATTTTCCATTGTATAACGGCAGATCGTCAGAAAATAGGACTGACAGATATCGTGGTCATTTTCAGGATGAAATTTTTCCATTATGGAGAAAACATCATGGATCGTCTTTTCTTCAACAGCAGATACAAGAGAGGGGATGTCCTGATAATGATTATAAAAAGTGCTTCTCGCGATACCGGCTGTTTTTGTGATATCGGATACAGTGATCTGGTCAGTAGTTTTTTTCTTTACAAGTTTAAAAAAAGCACCCAGAATAGCTTCATCCGCTACAGAATATCTTTCATCAGAAACTGGATTTTGCATAGTCACGATTCCCTCCCACATCTTATCAATAAATATAATAAAGTATAACACAAATCCAATAGTAAATAGTATAAGAACAAGAAAAAACAGTAACAAGCAGTTTACGCTTCTGGTAAAAAAATAACGATAATGTTTAGAAAATAACAAGATTTTGGGGCCTGTAGAAATTAAAATTTATAAAAAAAGCCAATCTTTTTGATAAAAATATACAATAATATCTGGATAAAATGAGTGCTTTGTGCTACATTTATATAGACAGTAATTATAGAACCAGATTATCAGATTTTTATTGTTTTTTTCTTAACAGTGCAGAGGAGGAAAAGAAGGATAAAAGGCGATAAGTATACAGGTTCAAATATTTCATAAGGAAGGTGAGCAATTGGAAAACTATACTAAGTACAAGCTGAAAAGCAGTGATGAACTTACATCAGTGCTGAACGGCAGGGACAACCTGTTTGTGATTGCCTGCAACAAGTGTTTCAAAGAGTTTGAAACTGTTGACGAACCAGATTGCGGAGAGTTCCTGAAATTTGCTGCGGAGCAGGGAAAAAACGTCACGGGCAGTGCAAAGTTTGATTTCTTATGCAATAAAATGCACACAGAAAGAAAATTACAGGATCTGATTCCAGAAGGTACAGAGAATGTAGTAGTAATTTCCTGTGGTCTTGGTATTCAGACTGTTGCGGATCTGGCTGGCAAACCGGTCATTGCCGCAAGCAATACCCTTAACTACAGAGGCCATCATGGTATGGCACTTACAAAGAAGAGCTGTGATGCTTGTGCACAGTGCTATCTGAACATTACCGGAGGCGTCTGTCCTATCGTTGACTGTTCAAAAAGTCTTGTAAATGGACAGTGCGGCGGAGCAAAGAACGGAAAATGCGAAGTGGATCCGAACAAGGATTGTGCATGGGAAAAAATCTATCAGAGACTGGCAAAACAGGGACGTCTGGAAGAATTTCTCAATCAGCCGGTACAGGTTCGTGATTTCTCCAAAGTTAATTTCAAGGTCATCAATGACTATGTGAAATCTATCAGAGAAGACAGACTGAACGGATATTACGGCGGTGTTCATCCATCAGAACACAAGGAATTCAGTGAACATGTTGATCTGAAGAAATTCCCGGATCCGAAGACTGTTGTAATTTCCATGTCACAGCATCTGGGAGCTCCGGCTAACCCGATCGTTCAGGTTGGCGATACCGTAAAAGTTGGTCAGAAGATTGGTGAAGCTGCCGGATTCATCAGTGCTCCGGTACACTCCAGTGTAAGCGGAACTGTAGTTGCCGTTGAACCTCGTATGCATGGTACAAGAGGCAGTGAAGTAATGGCTGTTGTTATTGAATCGGATGGAAAAAATACTCTGCATGAATCCGTACAGCCACATAAATCATTAGATGAACTGACTCCAGATGAAATCATTGACATTGTAAAAGAAGCAGGAATCGTTGGTATGGGTGGTGCAGGTTTCCCAACCTGTGTCAAACTGAAACCAGCCAAACCAGTTGATACGATTCTTCTCAATGGATGCGAATGTGAACCATATTTAACAGCAGACCACAAGGTTCTTCTTGAGTTCGCAGATGATATCATTTTTGGTCTGAAAGCAATCCTCAAGACGACAGGTGCCGAGAAGGGTATCATCGTTATCGAAGATAATAAACCAGATGCTATCGAATTAATGAAAGAAAAAGTTGCTGATATTGGAAATATGGAAGTCTTTGTTGCACGGACCAAATATCCACAGGGTGCTGAAAAAACTCTCATTAAACGTGTCATGGGCAGAAAGGTTCCAAGTGGCGGTCTCCCGGCTGATGTTGGAGTTATCGTAGATAATATCAGTACGGTAAAGGCAATTTCCGATGCAATCCAGAAAGGCATGCCTTTGATCGAGCGTGTTACAACAATAACAGGTGAAAAGATCAAGAATCCTGGCAACTTTATCATCAAGATTGGTACAAGTGTAAAAGATCTGATCGATTATTGCGGTGGATTTACAGATGATGATGTACTGGTTAAGATGGGCGGACCAATGATGGGATTCCCTCTGAACACGCTGGATGTTCCTATGATGAAGGGCTCCAACGGTATCATCGCTATTGATACAGATGAGACAAAAGAGCAGCCATGTATCAAATGCGGACGTTGCGTAGATGTCTGTCCGATGGAACTCTCTCCGCTGTATTTCGTGAAATATGCAAAAGAAGAGAACTGGCAGGGCATGAAAGACATGAACGTTATGGATTGTGTTGAGTGTAGATGCTGCCAGTATATCTGTTCTTCCAAGATTCCGATCATTAACAGTATCAAAGCCGGAAAAA